>Ga0209475_10001435_pt1 | contig 30372 bp, 28 predicted proteins | sample tdDd471_FD_187128 | JGI IMG/M metagenome (GOLD analysis project Ga0209475, IMG submission 187128) | Marine sediment microbial communities from the Atlantic coast under amendment with organic carbon and nitrate - tdDd47.1 (SPAdes)... | ecosystem: Environmental > Aquatic > Marine > Coastal >... | reverse complement strand
GCAAGTTCGACATCGAGGATTACACCCTCTACCTCGTTGATTTCATGCGTCATCTGGGGCCGGATACCCATGTGATCGCGGTCTGCCAGCCGGCGCCGCTGACGCTGGCCGCCACCGCCTATCTGGCCGAGCAGGACCCCGATGCACAGCCGCTGTCGCTGACCCTGATCGGCGGCCCGATCGACCCCGATGCCACCCCCACCGACGTGACCGATTTCGGCCGCCGCGTCACCATGGGCCAGCTCGAGGAAACCATGATCCAGCGGGTCGGATTCAAGAACAAGGGAGTCGGACGTCTGGTCTACCCCGGGCTGCTGCAGCTCGCCTCCTTCATGTCGATGAACTCGGACCGGCACTCGCAGGCCTTTTCCAGCCAGATCCAGCGCGTGGTGCGCGGCGAGGCCGGCGATCACGACGCGCACAACCGGTTCTACGACGAATACCTGGCGGTGATGGACATGACCGCGGAATTCTACCTGTCGACCGTCGACCGCATCTTCAAGCGCGGCGAGATCGCCAAGAACGAATTCGTTGTCGACGGCCACAAGGTGGACATCGGCAAGATCACCAAGGTCGCGGTCAAGACCGTCGAGGGCGCCAACGACGACATCTCGGCCCCCGGCCAGTGCATCGCCGCGCTCGACCTGTGCACCGGCCTGCCCGACAGCATGAAGGCCAGCCATGTCGAGCCCGGCGCCGGCCACTACGGTATCTTCGCCGGCCGGTCCTGGCGTGATAATATCCGCCCGCTGGTGATCGAGTTCATGAACGCCAACAGCTCGGCCCCGGCGCCGCGGCGCGCGCGCCGCCCGGCCAACCGCAACGCCGCCGCGAGCTGACCGGAACGATGGCGCGGCGGACTAACGCCGCCGTGCTTGCCCTATCCCGACTGGGACAGACCCCGCGCCCGGCCGTCAGCCCGCGGTCGCGGCACGAGGCATATCGAACCAGTGGCGCAGCGCCGCCAGCGTCTCCTCCGGGGCTTCGAGCGGCGGCAGGTGCCCGGCCGTCTCGATCACCGTCAGCTCGGCCGTGGGTATCAGCTCGGCCATGAAGCTGTGCCGTTTCACCGGGGTCAGCCGGTCATGCGCGCCGCACAGGATCAGCGTCGGCACCTTGCACTTGCGCAGGGTGCTCTGCTGGTCGCGGCGCCGCTGCAAGGCGCGGTTCTGGCGCACGAAAACCTCCGGCCCCAGATCGGCGGCCATGGCATAGACCGTGTTCAGCACCTCCATCCGCCCCGGCCCGGGGGCGAGGTAGTCGGGCTTCATCGCCTCGCGCATCACCGCGTCCAGCCGCCCGGCCCGCACGCTGACGATCATCGGTTCGCGCGCCGCCGCCTCGGGCGGAGATTCGGCCAGCGGGTTGGTATCCATCAGGCACAGTCGCGTCACCCGGTCCGGCACCCGGCGCAGGATCTCCATCGCCACGATGCCGCCCATGCTGAGCCCGGCCAGAGCAAAGCGTTGCGGCAATTGATCGATGATGTTCGAAGCGATCTCCTCGATTCGCTCGCCCAGGGTGACCGGCGCCACCATCACCGCGCGCTCGCGCGTCAGGATGTTGATCTGCGGCTCGAAAATGCGCGCGTCGCACATCATTCCGGGCAACAGGACGAGGGCTTCGGTCATGCGGGATTCCTTTGCTTCATCAACGGATACGGGCACCTGGCCCCTGTCGCCACCATGCGGTTTTCCGCCCGCGTCCACAAGCGGTTGCGACACTTGTTCAGGGGTAGGCGACGCCGCGAAAGGGCGGGAAATCGCCATGGCGCGCGCGCCGCTCCGCCGCCCCCTCGCCCGGGGCCTCTCCGGCGCGCAGCAGGGTACCGCGCGGCGCGATATAGCTGTCGATGCGGCGCAGAGGCACGGGCCGCCAAGCGATGTTGAAGGCGCAGAGCCTGGGAAAGAACCAGACCTCGGAAAACGGCAGGTGATCGTAAAGCCACCAGGCCAGATCGCGCCAGTCGCGCCCCCGCGCATAGCGGTCGGCGAACCAGGGGATCACGATGCTCGCCCCCGCCACCCGGTCCGCGCCGCGCCCGCGATCCCAGATATGGCATTCCAGCGGATGATCGTTGCGCGCGCAGTTCAGGCCGTTCTCGTTGCCGAACCGGTTCAGCGCCGCCGAGCGATAGCCCGAGCGCACCGCGATCCGGCCAAAGGTCTCCTCCAGAGGATCGAGCAGGGTTTCGCAGAACGCGCGGCCGGTCTCGATCGCCAGGTCGGGATCGTCCGGCAGGTTGGGGATGCGGTGAAAACTGCCGATCTCGGAGTACAGGAAATCGCGGAAATAGAAATGCTTCGACAACCGGACGCGGCCCAGCTCCTCCAGCCCGCGCATGCTGCCCGGCCGCCGCCGCACCGCTCTAGCGCAGCCCCTGCGCGTGCAGCCAGTCGACCATCGCCAGCGCCGCCGCCCCGGTCTGGCCCGGTGACAGGATATCGCCGGCGATGACATGGGCGTTCGGGTCGTCGCCCGGCCCCATGGTCACCGCCTGTACCTGCGCGCCATCGCCCCAGCGCGCGGCGATCTCGCGGCTGATGTCGGGGCGCACGACCCGGTCGTCGTCCGACAGCCAGAACAGCGCTGGCACCCGTACCGCGGAATAGTCCAGCCGCGCCGCCCGGCGCACAAGTGCCGCCATCGGCATCAGCGCCACGGTGGGATAACGGGTGGTCCAATAGCGCGCCTGCCCATCGTTCTGCGGCGCGAAGGCGCGCTCGCGCCCGGCCGCCAGCGGCACCCAGTAGCGCGCGCCGGGCAGGGTCAGCAGCACCGCCGCCGGATCGTTGATGCCAAAATTGGGCGACACGAACACCGCCGCATCGACACCCTCGGACATCTGCGGGTTCTGCAGCGCCACGGCGGCAAGGGTCGCCCCGGTGGAGGTGGCGATCACCGCCACCCGCTCGCCCGCGGCGCGGGCCACCGCCAGCCCCTCGGCCAGATCCGCCATCCAGTCGCCGACATCCGCCTCGGCCATCGCCGCGCCGCCGCGTCCGTGGCCGCTAAGACGGGTATAGACAAGGTTCGCGTCCAGCGCCTCGGCCACCAGATCGGGCACCGGGCGGATCTCTTCCGAGGTGGCGGAGAACCCGTGCACGTAGAGGATCGAGACCGGCGTCCGCCGCTCCTCGAAGCCCGGGCGCCAGACCACCCGTTTCTCCACGCCCGGGGTGATGTCATCGAACCGGGCCTCCTGCCGGGCCAGATAGGCTGAAACACCCGCCTCCAGCGTCGCGGCCTCGAACCCCGCGTGGAGCGGCACCGCCTCATAGGGACCAAATGCCCAGAGCAGGGCCGCGACCGCACCGAGGGTAAAAAGACCGCGCCTCAACCGTTTACCGAACATTTACCATCACTCCGCCTCGACGACCTCTTCCAGCGCCGCCTCGATCAGCCCCAGACAGGGACCGTCGGAAAACCGGTGATCGGCATCCTTGACCAACGTCAGCCGCATGTCCGGACAATTCGCGTGATCCATCAGCCGCAGCGCAGTTTCGGTCGAAACGGCGGTATCGGCGGTGCCCTGCAGACAGCGCACCGGGAACGGCAGCGCCAGCGGGTCGCGCAGCACCAGCCGGCGGCGGCCATCCTCGATCATCCGCCTGGAAATGACATAGGGCTCCATATAATCGGACTCCTTCACCACATGCCCCTGACGCTCCAACTGCGCCTTCTCGGCATCCGTGAAACTGGCCCAATAGCCGTCCTCGGTGAAATCGGGCGCGGCGGCGATGGTGACCAACCCCTTGATCCGCTGCGGAATCGCGCGCGCCATCAACAGCGCCTGCCAACCGCCCATGGAGGAGCCGACCGGCACGATCCCGCCCTCGGTCAGTGCGCCCACGGCGGCCAGCGCATCCTCGTGCCAGTCGCCGATGCAACCCCCTTCGAAGGTGCCGCTGCTTTCGCCGTGGCCGGAATAGTCGAACCGCAGGAAGGCGCGGCCGCGCGCCCTGGCCCAGGCCTCGAGATGCAACGCCTTGGTCCCCTCCATGTCGGATTTCAATCCGCCGAGGAACACGATCCAGGGCCCCTGCCCCGTGCTGCGATGATAGGCGAGCCGGCGCCCCTGGGGCGTTTCGAGAAATGTCGTTGCGGGCATGTGATCTCCTTGGCCGGGATCATGCCGACAGGTGGCGCGCCGTGCAATCGTCAATTGCCGCGCGCCGGCGGCTCCAGGATCCATGGCAATATTTCCGATGGTGCGCTGCTGTTCGCAATGCGTCGCATGTGGATCAGGCAACCGGGCTGAACGGTGCGAAAACCGGGCCGGAGCCGCTGGAAACCTGTCGCGGCGCTGACATAGAAACGTGATGCACCCGGGGCCGGGGCAGCTTCCGCGCCCCTCGAACCCTTGGACCGGACCACCGATGAGCACATACGCCCTTACCGTTTCCTGCCCCACCCGGCGCGGCATCGTCGCCGCCGTCGCCGGCTACCTCGCCGAGACCGGCTGCAACATCCTCGACAGCCACCAGTTCGACGACCTGCAGACCGGCCGCTTTTTCATGCGCGTCAGCTTCGACAGCGAAGAGGGCCGGACCCGCGATCAGCTGACCGAGGGCTTTGCCCCGGTGGCCGAGCGGATGGAGATGGCGTTCGACGTGCACCACGCCGCGGAGCGGATGAAGGTGCTGCTGATGGTGTCCCGCTTCGGCCACTGTCTGAACGACCTGCTCTATCGCTGGCGCATCGGCGCGCTGCCGGTGGACATCGTCGGCGTGGTGTCGAACCATCTCGATTACCAGAAACTGGTGGTCAACCATGACATCCCGTTCCACCACATCAAGGTCACCAAAGACAATAAACCCCAGGCCGAGGCCGCGATCATGCAGGTGGTCGAGGATACCGGGGCCGAGCTGATCGTGCTGGCGCGCTACATGCAGATCCTCAGCGACCAGATGTGCCAGAAGATGTCCGGGCGGATCATCAACATCCACCATTCCTTCCTGCCCAGCTTCAAGGGCGCCAACCCCTACAAGCAGGCGTTCGAACGGGGGGTGAAGCTGATCGGGGCGACCGCCCACTATGTCACCGCCGATCTCGACGAGGGGCCGATCATCGAGCAGGACACTGTCCGCGTCACCCATGCGCAGTCCTCGGGCGACTATGTCTCGCTCGGCCGCGATGTGGAGGCCCAGGTGCTGGCCCGCGCGATCCACGCCCATATCCACCACCGCACCTTCATCAACGGCAACAAGACCGTGGTTTTCCCCGCCTCGCCCGGCTCCTACGCCAGTGAAAAGATGGGCTAAGCGGGCCACCCCGCTCCGGTTTCGGCGGGCGCGGGGAAACGTCGGAAGGGTGGCCGGGCTGACCCGATGTTCCGCGAGATGGCTGAAGGGATACCGAGAGCACCGGCCCTTGTTTCACCGGACACCCAGACGGTTTTCCCTTTGACCCTTATCACCTCGCGACCCGATGCAGGTCGCCGGACGCCGAAACCTTGCTGTGCTGCCCCCCGAAAATTAGGGCGATTGTATATTTGACAAACCCCTCAGCCTAGGGGCAGCTTCAAGCTTCATTGGTAAGGAGGTACAGAAAGTGTCAGACGCAAGCATCTATCAAGCGATTAAGGGCCTAACGTCGAACATTCGGCAGATTGATCCAAAAACCGATCCGGTTGCATGGAACCAGAACCAAGCCCTTCTTGCGATTGCGAAGACGGTTGAGAGGATGTCGCGCGACTTGGAGGGGGTATCAAACCGCGCCGACGCGATCTTGCGGACAGTAAAAGATGATTGAGCAAGTCATGGTAGTGTCCGAGCACGTGATATCGGCCGGAAAATGCAAGAAGCTGGCCATCACAGCCGTCATGCGCAAGCTGATTGTCACGGCAAATGCCCTTCTCCGTGATCAACGAAAATGGACCCAAAACCCGGCTTGACCAATACGGATACTCATGGTTTGCAAGCAAACCACTGCCGGGCAGCGGATGCGATGCCTCAAGACCTTCGGTGAGCGCATCGCCTCGAGAGACCCAGACCGCCAGACCGCCGAACTCCATATCCGCATCGCACTCATGAACCGCTTCTCGGCACTTGGCATCGCCGAAATTGTTCCTGTGGTCTGACGCATTCGGGGAAAGGGGAAATCACCCCTCAAGCCGCAGGTCTGCAACAACGCCGGTCAGCAGGCGCAGCGCGCGGATCTCGCCGATCATGCGCAGGGCCTCGGCCTCGTCCACCACCTACCGGTCCTGGAATGCCTGGTTCCCCGAACTCCAGTCGAGCTTGGCCAGTTCAAAGTCGACATTCGGCCTGAACCCGGTCGAGCTCTCGATGATGGCCAGGCCCACGGTCGTCGCCGCTTCGCCCGGAGGTCCGGCGAACACGCGCTTGCCCTTGATGTCCTCCAGGCTCTCGATGCCTGAGCTGGCATAGGTGACCACGTGATAGGGCCCAAGCGGAAAATTCACCATGCCTCGCAGGTTTTCCGACAGGGCCGGCGCGTCTGCCATATCCTTGAACATGGCGATGCCGGTGCGCATGAAATGGTTGATCGCTGGCGACGAGGTGTAAAGATCGATTTTGCCCCGCGCCGCATCCAACGTCGAGCGGGTCGAGGTCATGCCGGAGGTCACGTTCATCCGCACCGGCAGCTCGCGCTGCGCAATGGTCTGGAAGGTGGTTGTATAGGCAAAGGGCGACGACCCCGGGTTTGGGGTGTGCACGCGGAGGTTCGTGGTCTGCGCCGAGGCCGCAAGGGCCGCGGCGACCGAGACCGCAAGGGCGACGGCGATGGCTTTGCGTCGGGTCAGGATCATGACGGTTATCTCCCTGTGATGTTTGGTCTCTTGATTTCAGTCGTCGTAGGTTCCGGGATGCGGCACGGGCATGCGCCCCTCCAGCTGGTCGATGCGCGGCAGGTAGGCGCACGGGAACAGGTGGAACGGCCCCGGTGGCGCCGGCAGCCAGTTCGCCCCGCGGTCGGGTCCGGGGTTGTCGGCCCCGATCCAGATGTCGAGCGAGCCATCCGCATTGCGCCGAAGCCCTGGGCTCCGGTCGCCGATGGCAAAGCGGTCCAGCTCGTTGCGGACAAAAAAAACTCGCCCAAGGGGGTCGGCTCGTACATCGAAAGCGACCAGAAGGCATCGCAGGGCAGATCCCCGCCCGGCGGGAAATGCATCCGCCACTTTCGCCGTCCGTCGAAGGGCACGCCCTTCTCCCCGCCCGAGCGGAGATAGGTCGCCTCGTCAAGCGGCAGCGCCCCCAACCCGCCCACGGCCACCGCTGCGCGCAGGAAATAGTCCTGCCCGTAGATGCCGAGGTTGCGTCATGGCCAGACCCAGCCGCCGCCCCCTTGGCCATCGAGGTCTGGATCCGCGCCAGGCGGTCGGCCGCGATCTGGATGCCCGACTCGATCGCCTCGGCCTCGTCCGGGGTAAAGGCCGACGGATCGAACAGCTGGTCCGGCCCGTTGCCCAGCGATGCGATCCGGCGCAGCAGCGCAAGGTCGGTGCGCGGCGGCCGGTTGATGCTGATCAGCCGGTTCGCCTCACCAAGAAACGTGTCCCAGGGCGCATCGCGCAGGACTCTCTCTCCCTCGACATTGTCGTGCTCCGGCGCCTCCAGCCCGAGGCCATCCGCCGCCGAAAAGTCTCGAGGATCACCAGCGGCAGCGCGTAGACAAAGGCCTCCTGCGCCAGCGCGGCAAGATCCTGGGTCGTCGGTCGGGTCATGGGTTTGTTCACAGGGTTTCTCCTCTCAGGGTGGCCGTTCGCCGCCGCAGGGTCAGGACCGTCAGCGCGGCAAGAAGGACAAGATCGGCAAGATCCAGACCGGGGTTCTCGAACAGTAGAAGCAACGCCGCGGTCAGGTGCAGACCGCGCCAGACCGTCGTGGCCGGCCCACCAAAACCATAGCCCGCAAAGCCCACGCCCAGCGCCCAGACAGGGCCGATCAGGCGCAACAAGCCGATGGCGAAATCGGTCGGTTCGAACCCGATCACCAGGAGCAGCGACGGGTTGTAGACAAAGACGAATGGCACGATGAATCCGATGAGCGTCAGCCGCATCGAAACGATTGCGATCTTCATCGGGATGGCCTGGGCGGCCGGGGCAGCGCGGCGGGGTGAAACGGAGGGGGAGGTATATGGCTCTTTTTACATATTGTGAAGGCTCTCACTTTATCAGCTGCCTTCATTTGGTGGAAGAAAACATCCGACCAAAGCGGAAGGACGAATCTAATGTTCGAGGGATTGTGATAGGTCTTGATGATGCCGGCATTGTTGCGCCTAGCCGCAACGGCTGCTTGGACCCCTTGTTTCCAATTCATCAGTTAGCCGCGAACGGCGGCTTTCACGACAGGACACAAACCTGCGGAAACCTCCTGGGTTCTGCCGACGGATTCTGACCGTGTTAAGCTTGTGGCGGGCCGCAACTGCGGGACGGCCGCCAGAATCGACCGTTTTCGGCCGGGTTCGATCTACGCACAGCAGCTCCAAGTTGAGCCTTTGCTGAGAGAACGGGTTGATCATGAGCCAAATGAGACATGCCCTTCGTTTGTGCTAAGCTCACTCAGACAGGTAGTGGAGGGACATTATGCGCGCTTTGCTTTTTACAACAGGATCACCTTTTGCACGGGCCGTGCGTATCGTTCTTGATGAACTAGGGCTTGACTACGAGCGGCGCGAAGAGATCACGACACCGAGCGCGGAGGATCGGGCGGCTGCCACTCCCACGCTGCAAGTGCCCACCCTCTGGGACAATGATCTTACGCTTTGGGAAAGCGGCACCATTGTCGAATACCTGCTGTCAACTTATCGGAAAAGGCAGGTGGGTGAGCCGCCTCTGACAGCGCACGCCTTCCGTCCGGACGCCGAATGGAAAGACAAGCTTGCGTTCTCGACGATCCAGACGTTTGGAAATGCGGCAACTTTCATTTCGCAGATGACGTGGACGGGTGTTGCGGTCGGCGACAACGCTCATCTTCAAAGATCGGCCGAGAAACTGACACACATTCTAGGATGGCTCGAAAGCCAGCTTGTCCACAGCGAAATCGGTTTCCAGCCAGAGTTTGTTTCTATGCAGGACATCTTTCTTGCGGCACACGTGCGTTTCGTTGAGGCTAGACCTCTGGGGATTGATCTCGGGCTCGAACGCTATGAGAAAATTTCCAGGTTGCTGAGTCGCCTTGATGAGCGCGACAGCTTTGTGGCGAACCCAATCTGGTGGTGGGAACCGGGTGTTGTCGGCTACCAGCCGGATGGAACTCCCGTGTTCAAGGACTAAAGTCAAGCGATCCGAGAACTCGAGGCGACGGCGATTACTCTCCTTTAAGCTGAGTTCTTGTTGGCGGTCAATAACCACCGTTTCCGCCTGTAACGATGGTCCAAGAACGCGTTGGCGCGCTCGGTGAGGCCTCAGCGGTGCGGCTACACTGGAACTTGACCCAATTGGCGGGCGAGGCCCGCGATGAGTTGCGGTTGGACTACCGCCGTCGCTGTGGCGCTCTGCTTGAGCCATGTCAAAGCGGGGAATAGCAAGACCTGATAGCTCTTCCGCGTTTTCCAGATGGGGGAGTTGCGATGAGGGTTCTCGGTTCTGCTACATTTGCTGCAGTGCTAACAGCTTTTCTTGGGGTCGCAGGATCCCCTGCCAAAGCTGACGGGCTGGCCGCGTTTATACTGCAACCGTATTATGACGAGATCGCCGCCTGCGAGGCGGCAAAGCCCGGGCTGCAGGCCCAGGCCGACCGTCGGCTTCAGGAGATGAACGAAGATCTGGCGCTGTTGCAGCGACAGTACGAGTTCCTAAACGTCAAGGTCTCGATGCTGGAAAAGAACTGGAAGCACAGGATCAATTTGGCGCAAAACGCCTATACAGCCGCGTCAAACATGGCGACGAGGGAAAATGGCGATGTACCGCATTTCGGGGCCAGCATGGAGGATCTGAAAGAGGCCTATGACAACCTCAAGGAAGAGTACGAAAAGGTTCAGAAAGAGATTTCCGAAGGTAGCTACTCGTTCCATTCCCAGGCGATCGGCTGGATTACCCGACAGGAACTGGATGGGCAGATCAAGGATTTGCTTGAGCGTCAGAAAGAATTTCAGGATGAAGTTGGGCGTGGCGAATACGAGGTCCATACTGGTGCACAGGGATGGCATGATCGCAACTCGCTGGATCGCTGCATCGAACAAGCCAACGAACGGTTGAATGAGCTGAGCGACGAAATCGCGCGCGGCGACTACGAGGTTGATATTCCGGGATATGGCGAGACCACCCGTAACGATTTGCTCAGAAATATCGAGCAGACGGAACAGGAAATGAGCGACATGGCGGATCAATATGCAAAGGGCGATGCCCGTATCCATCGTGGTCGCTTTGGTCATCGTACATGGTGGAGCCTGAACAGTTTGGAGGGCACGTTGTCCGGCAAACAGAAGGCCTATGACGAGCTTGAGGAATATGTCGCGACGCCAGCCTACAAGTATCATCTGCCCGACAAGGGGTGGATGTCGGCCGAAAGCTTGGAAGCGGCGGCGCAGGCGGCAGAAAAGGCCTTCGACGGGGCGACGGAGGCCTTAGCCCAGCAGATCCAGCGCGTCACCCTGCCCGACAACAAGCGATGGAACGTAGAAGAGATCAACTCTTATCTGCAAAGCGCCGACTCTGATGGCGCCAGCGAAGGAATGAAGGAGAAAGCCGAGACACTTAAGAAATGGGTTGGTGACATAGCCACCGCCTCGCAGCACGATATCGACAATTATGCGTTGGAAAAAAGCGTGCTCTCGGCTTGGATCGCCGAAATAAACAAGCTGAAGAAATTCGCACTGGAGGCCGACAAGCTAGATTTGGATCAATGGAAGCGTTATCGTGGTGACTACAATGACGAATTGCAGGGCGAGCTTCAGCAGAAAAAGGCCGACTGGCGCGAATGAATGCGGCATTGGAGTTCTTGCCCTGAACACGCAGGCAACGGTCACGAGCGACAAGGAGTGATCGTGGGGGGGCGCTCTCCGAGGGCGAACAACGCCCGGTATGTTGGTCTCACGATGTTGCTCCAAATTGGTTCCCCTGTAGCCATAAATACGGAATGAAAAAGGCCGCCCCGAGAGGCGGCCTTTCCCATGCGTCTTCAATGCGCCGGGGTCGAACAGATCAAAGCTGTTCCATCACCTCGTCGGAGGCCTCGAAGTTGGTGGTGACGCGCTGCACGTCGTCGTCGTCCTCCAGCGCCTCGATCAGCTTCATCAGCTTTTGCATGCCCTCGAGGTCCATCTCGGTGGTGGTGGTGGGTTTCCACACCAGCTTGGTGCTTTCGCTTTCGCCCAGCTCGGCCTCGAGGTTGGTGGCGACCTCGTTCAGGTCGGTGTCGGCGCACCAGATCACATGGCCGTCCTCGGAGCTTTCCACGTCCTCGGCGCCGGCCTCGATCGCGGCCATCATCACGGTGTCGGCGTCACCGGCATCGGCGGGATAGCTGACCTCGCCCTTGCGCTCGAACATGAAGCCGACGCTGCCGGTCTCACCCAGGTTGCCGCCGTTCTTGGTGAAGGTCGAGCGCACGTTGGAGGCGGTGCGGTTGCGGTTGTCGGTCATCGCCTCGACGATCACCGCGACGCCGTTGGGGCCGTACCCCTCATAGCGGATTTCCTCGTAATCGTCGCCCTCGCCGACCTGCGATTTCTTGATCGCGCGGTCGATCACGTCCTTGGGGACCGACTGCGATTTCGCCTCTTTCACCGCCAGCCGCAGGCGCGGGTTCTTGTCCGGGTCGGGATCGCCCATCTTGGCAGCGACGGTGATCTCCTTGCTGAGCTTGGAAAACAGCTTGGCGCGGACCGCGTCCTGACGTCCCTTGCGGTGCTGGATATTTGCCCATTTAGAGTGGCCGGCCATGGTGCTTCCTCATACTGCGTTCCGGGTTCGCGCCCGTATAGCCGCTTGGCCCGCCCCTGTTCAAGCGGCGCTTGTTCCTGCCCCGCCAAAGGGTAAAGTGCCGCCATGACAATAGACCAGATCCTGCTCTTCGCCCTCTTCGTCGCCGTCTTCGCGCTGCTGCTCTGGGGGCGGTTCCGCTATGACCTTGTCGCCTTCGGCGCGCTGCTGGTCGCGGTGGTGCTGGGGCTGGTGCCGGCCGAGGCGGCGTTCTCGGGCTTTGGCCACCATGCCACCATCATCGTGGCGCTGGTGCTGGTGGTCTCGGCCGGGCTGACGCGCTCGGGCGCGGTGCAGCTGATCACCCGCACCGTGATCGACAGTTCGCGCTCGGTCAGCCAGCATGTTGCGCTGATGGGCGCGGTCGGCGCGGTGCTGTCGGGGTTCATGAACAACGTCGCGGCGCTGGCGCTCTTGATGCCGGTCGACATCCAGACCGCGCGCAAGGCCAAGCGACCGCCGGGCAGCACGCTGATGCCGCTCTCGTTCGCCACCATCCTCGGCGGCATGGTCACGCTGATCGGCACGCCGCCCAACATCATCATCGCCGCGATCCGCCAGGAGCAACTGGGCGCCTCGTTCCGGATGTTCGATTTCGCCCCGGTCGGCGGGATCACCGCGCTGGCCGGGCTGGCCTTTGTCACCCTGATCGGCTGGCGGCTGATCCCGAGGAGCGCGCGGGAGAGCGACCCGACCGAGCAGTTGCGCGACACCTCGGCCTTCATCGCCGAGCTGGCGGTGCCCGAGGGCAGCGACTGGATCGACCGCAAGGTCGGCGATCTCTACGACACCGCGGACGAGGCCGACGTTTCGATCATCGGGTTGATCCGTGGCGGCAGCCGCCGCTATGGCAGCGCGCGCGGCACCGCGCTCAGGGCCGACGACATCCTGATCCTGGAGGCGCAGGCGGATGCGCTGGACGCCTTCCGCTCCAGCCTCGGGTTCTCCTATACCGACGCCGACCGCCGCGAGGTGATCGAGGGCGAGGCGCAGGGGCTGGCGCTGACCGAGGTGGTGGTGCCGCGCGACGCGCGCATCGCCGGGCGCTCGGCGCAGTCGGTGGGGCTGCACTGGCGCCAGAGGGCGGTGATCGTCGGCATCTCGCGACAGGGTCGCCGCATCACCGAGCATCTGCGCCGCGCGGTGATCGAGCCGGGCGATATCCTGCTGCTGCTCAGCCCGGCGGAGACCGGGACGCAGGTGGCCAACTGGCTGGGCTGCCTGCCGCTGGCCGAACGCGGACTTTCGGTCACGCAGGAGAGCAAGACCTGGCTGGCCATCGGGTTGTTCGCCGCCGCCGTACTTCTGGCCAGCCTGGGCTGGATTTCCCTGCCGGTGGGGCTGGGGCTGGTGGTGGTCGGCTACGTGCTGACCGGTATCGTGCCGCTGACCGAGCTTTACGATCAGATCGAGTGGCCGGTGGTGGTGTTGCTCGGCTCGATGATCCCGCTGGGCAAGGCGCTGGAGGCCAGCGGCGGAACCGAGCTTCTGGCCGGCTCCCTGGTGGGCCTGACCGGGGGGATGCCGGCCTGGGCGATCCTGACCGTGCTGATGGTGGTGACGATGTCGCTGTCGGACGTGCTGAACAATACCGCCACCACCATCGTCGCCGCCCCGGTGGGGATCGAGATGGCGCGCGCGCTGGGGGTCTCGCCGGACCCGTTCCTGATGGCGGTGGCTGTGGCGGCCTCCTGCGCGTTTCTCACCCCGATCGGGCACAAGAACAACACGCTGATCCTCGGGCCCGGCGGCTATCGCTTTGGCGATTACTGGCGCATGGGCCTGCCGCTGGAGGTGCTGGTGATCGCGGTCAGCATCCCGGCGATCCTGCTGTTCTGGCCGATGTGAGCGACCGGGCTGGCGTCACGGAACCCGTCGTTGTCATTGCCCGATCGCACGCGCGCACCGTAAGCTGGACCAAACAGGGAGGGGACAGGCCATGAACAGCGCCGATGCAATCGTGGTGGGCGCCGGGCTGGCCGGGCTTGCCGCCGCGGCCGAGCTGGGCGACCGCGGCAAGACCGTGATCGTGCTGGACCAGGAGCCGGAGCGGTTCCTCGGCGGGCAGGCGTTCTGGTCGCTGGGCGGGCTGTTCATGGTCGATACCCCCGAACAGCGCCGCATGGGCGTGCGCGACAGCCGCGAGCTGGCGCTGCTCGACTGGCAGGGCAGCGCCCAGTTCGACCGGGACGAGGACGCCTGGCCACGCAAATGGGCAGAGGCCTATGTCGAGTTTGCCGCCGGCGAGATGCGGCCCTGGCTGCGGGCGATGGGGTTGCGCTGGTTCCCGGTGGTGGGATGGGCCGAGCGCGGCGGCGCCTTTGCCACCGGCCACGGCAACTCGGTGCCGCGGTTCCACGTCACCTGGGGCACCGGGCCGGGCATCATCGAGCCCTTCGTGCGCCGGGTGCAGGAGCATGTGGCGGCGGGGCGCATCGTGCTGAAATTTCGCCATCAGGTCAGCTTTATCATCATGCAGAACGGCGCCGCGCGCGGGGTTTCGGGCGAGGTTCTGGCCCCGGACGATGCGGCGCGGGGCAGAAAGACCAACCGCGACGAGATCGGCGAGTTCGAGGTCTACGCGCCCTCGGTCATCGTCACCTCGGGCGGGATCGGCGGCAATTTCGACCTGGTGCGCCGCGCCTGGCCGCGTGACCGGCTGGGCGAGCCGCCGAAAACCATGGTCGCCGGGGTGCCGTTTCACGTCGACGGCCGGATGATCGGCATCGCCGAGACCGCCGGCGGCCATGTGATCAACGGCGACCGGATGTGGCATTATACCGAAGGGGTGCAGAACTGGGATCCGATCTGGCCCGATCACGGCATCCGCATCCTGCCCGGCCCCTCCTCGCTCTGGTTCGACGCCGAGGGCAACCGGCTGCCGCCGCCGTGCCTGCCGGGGTTCGACACGCTGAGCACCCTGCGCGAGATCCTGAAGACCGGTTATGATTACAGCTGGTTCGTGCTGAGCCAGAAGGTGATCGAGAAGGAATTCGCGCTCTCCGGCTCGGAACAGAACCCGGACCTGACCTCGAAACGCTGGAGCGAGGTGCTCAAGGCGCGGCTGATGTCGCGCGGCAAGGCACCGGCCCCGGTCGAGGCGTTCAAGGCGCATGGGGCGGATTTCGTCGTCGCCGGCGGGCTGACCGAGCTGGTGTCGGGGATGAACCGGCTGGGCGAGGTGCAGATCGACACAGGCAAGCTGCAGGCGCAGATCGCGGCGCGCGATGCGCAGGCGGACAACCCGTTTTCCAAGGACGCGCAGATGATGGCGATCCATTCGGCGCGCAATTATCGCGGCGACCGGCTGATCCGCACCGCCAGGCCGCACCGGTTCCTCGATCCGAAGAACGGCCCGCTGATCGCGGTCAAGCTGCACATCCTGACGCGCAAGACGCTGGGCGGGCTGCAGACCAACCTGGACAGCCAGATGATCGGCGCGGATGGGGCGGTGGTTCCGGGACTGTTCGCGGCCGGCGAGGTGGCGGGTTTCGGCGGCGGCGGCTATCACGGCTACAACGCGCTGGAGGGCACCTTCCTGGGCGGCTGCATCTTTTCGGGGCGCAATGCCGGGCGGTCGCGGGAGGTGGCCTGAGGGTGAGGGGCCTTACCAGCTCCCGCTCGCCCCGCCGCCGGAGGAGGAGCCGCCGCCGAAGGACGACCGCCCCGAGCCGGAGGAGGATTTCGAGACCTTGGGGATCACCCGCTGTTCGGTGTCGTGATAGCTGCAGTTCTTGCAATCATAGGTCAGCCGCTTGAGGCCGGTTCTGCTGGTGGTGGCGGACCGCAGGATCTTGGTCGTCGTGGTCAGCGCGCGGTAGCCGCATTTCGGGCAGGCGCCGTAGCCCGAGAACCAGTTGCGATAGCGCAGGATGTCCATGTGCTCGCAGCTCGGGCAGGCCCAGACATCGTAATCCACCGATTTCAGGAATTCCTCCAGCGTCTGGCCACCGTCGAGATGGGCGTCGTCGGCCTCTTCGCCGAGGCGGATCATCATCGTTCCGCAGTCCGGGCAGGGGCGCGGGCGGTTGCGCAGGTAGCGGCGCAGCCAGAGGCCGAAGCCGGCCAGCGGCACCGCGATCAACCCCCAGATCCAGTCTCCCAGCGCGGTCAGGCGCCAGAAGATCCAGCTCCATCCCCGGGCGAATGTGCCGGCATCGAAGGTGCCGGGATAGTGGCCGGTCAGTTCGAAGATTGTTTCGCGCACCCCGGTCTCGATCCCGGCCTGATAGGCGTCGTTGCGGAAATCGGGCAGGAAACCGTCGTCGATCACGCGCTGCATCCGCGCATCCCAGGACGGGTCGTAGCCCGCCCCGATCTCGATCCGCATGCGCCGGTCGTTGCGGGCGACCAGCACCAGCACCCCGTCGTTGCGCGCCGCGTTGCCGATGCCCCAGGCGTTGAACAGCGCGGTGGCAAAGGGCTCGATCGGCCCGTCGTGGCGATAACCGCTCAGGTCGGAAATGGTCAGCACCGTCATCTCGATGCCGGTATGATCGTAAAGCTCGATCAGGTTGTCGCGGATGCGCGCCTCGGCCCCGGTGTCCAGCAATTCGGCGTAGTCGTTGACGTAGACGTCGTTGTATCCCGGCAGGCTGCCGCCCGAAGGATTGGGCAGCGTCCCGGCCTGCGGCGCGGCGAACTCCGCCTGTCCCTGCGCCGGGGCGCCGGGCAGATCGCGCTTGCCCGCCACCAGCATCCCCGCGCCATAGCCCAGCGCCAGCCCGAGGGCCACCACCACGGCGGCGATCAGCCCGGCGATCTTCAGGTCATGTCGTGTCATCCGTACGCTCCGCCCGCCCTGCTCGCCCGCAAAGGCTAGCAGGCAGCGGCCGCCGGTCCATAGGGGAAAAACCCCGCGACCGGATCAGAGCGGCCAGATCAGCGGGATCAACAGCGAGGCCAGCATACCCACGGTCAGGTTCAGCGGGATGCCGACGCGCATGAAATCGGTGAACTTGTAGCCGCCGGGGCCGTAGACCAGCATGTTGGTCTGATAGCCGATCGGGGTGGCGAAACTGGCCGAGGCGGCGATCATCACTGCCACGACCAGCGGGCGCGGATCCAGCCCCATCGCCTGGGCCAATCCGATGGCGATGGGGGTGACCACCACCGCCACCGCGTTGTTCGACACCAGTTCGGTCAGCACCGAGGTCAAGAGGTAGACCGCCCAGACCACCAGGAACGGCGGCATCATGCCCAGGTAGGGCGCCACCATGTTGACGATCAGCCGCACCGCGCCCGAGCTTTCCAGCGCCGCGCCGATCGCCAGCATGGCGAAGATCAGCGCCAGCAGCCGCCCGTCGACAAAGGAAAACGCCTCGTCGGCGTCGATGCAGCGGGTCAGCAGCACCGCGGCCACTGCCAGAATCGACAGCAGCAGGATCGGCGCCACGCCGAAGGCGGCCAGCCCCACGATGCCGATCAGCGCGGCGATGGCGATGGGCGCATGACCGCGCCGGAACGCCCGTGCCGAGGGGTGGGAGACATCGACCAACTCCATATCCACCGCAAGCCTCTGGATATCTTCCGGCGCGCCCTCGAGCAGCAGGGTGTCGCCCACCCGCACCACCAGGTCATCGAGTTGCCGACCGATGTTCTGGTTGCGGCGGTGCACCGCCAGCACGTAGACGCCATAGCGCCGCCGCAGCCGCATCGCGCCCAGGCTGCGCCCGACCATCTTGCAGCCGGGCGAGATCAGCGCCTCGACGGTGGTGGTCTCGACCGCCGAGATCTGATCGACGCGCCGGAGTTCCTTGTTGTTCTGCAGGCTCAGAAGCTCGGTCATCCGGGTCCGCAGCACCACCCGGTCCCCGACCTGAAGCGTGACTCCCTGTAAGTTTCGCCGCAGCGACTGGTCGCCGCGCACCACGTCGATCAGGCGCACCCCCTCGCGCTTGAACAGCTGCACCCCCAGCACCTCGCGGTCGATCAGGTTGCTCTCGGGGGGGATCACCGCCTCGGTAAAGAACTTCATCCGCGACTTGTCGCTGAGCAGATTGGCCATGCTGTCCCGATCGGGCAGCAGACGCGGCGCGATGAAGCGGATGTAGATCATCCCGTAGGCCACCAGCGCCAGCCCCAGCGGCGTCACCTCGAAGATCGAAAAGGCCGCCAGCCCGTGGCTGCGCGCCACGCCATCGACCAACAGGTTGGTCGAGGTGCCGATCAGCGTCAGCGTGCCGCCCAGGATCGCCGCATAGCTGAGCGGGATCAACAGCTTGCTGGCCGAGACGTCGAGCGTGCGGGCGATCTGGATGAACACCGGGATCATCACCACCACCACCGGCGTGTTCGACACCACCGCCGAGGCGATCAGCACGAAGCCCATCAGCAGGGCTATGGCAAAGCGCGGCCGCGTGGCGGCCTGGCTCTGGGCCACGCTGGTAAAGGCGTCAAGCGCCCCGGTGCGCACCAGCGCGCCCATGATGATGAACATCGCGGCAATAGTCCACGGCGCCGGATTGGCGAGCACCGGCAGCGCCGCGTCATAGGGCAGAACGCCGGTGACCAGCATCGCCGCGACCCCGCCGATGGCAACGACCTCGGTCGGAAAAATCTCGCGCAGGAACATCACGAACATGCCGACCACGATGAACAGGGCCAGGATCGCGCTTCCGGTTTCGGACAGGGCAAAGAGTTGCATTTCGGGTGTTTTCAACGCCTCTACCAAAACGACCCCTCCGGGCCGGCGGCCACTTTCGCCCATCGCATCGGGCGGGGCAAGCGGTACATGCGGTCGCAGGCCGCCATCGGGTCATCGCCCGCCGATCCTGCCCGGTTTCACGGCGCCGCCTGCTCCAGCCGGCCACCGACCCGCACCATGCGCAGATCCTTTGCCTTTCCGGTGCGATCATCGGTCTCGACGAAGATGCCGGACAGGGTGGCCGGCCCCGTCGCGGGCGAAAACCGCTCCTTGCCCATGCCGGTGACGAATCGGCGCATCGGCTCGGCCTTGTCCATGCCGATGACCGAGTTGTAGTCGCCGCACATGCCGGCGTCGGTCAGATAGCCGGTGCCGCCGGGCAGGATCTGGGCATCGGCGGTGGGAACATGGGTATGGGTGCCCACCACCAGACTGGCGCGTCCGTCGCAGAAATGGCCCATCGCCATCTTTTCCGAGGTCGCCTCGCAATGCATGTCGACGATCACCGCCTGCGCCTGCCCGCCCAGCGGATGCGCCCGCAGCACCTGCTCGATCGCCGAAAAGGGATCGTCAAAGGCGCGCTTCATGAACACCTGGCCCAGCACCTGCGCCACCAGCACCTTGCGCCCGCCGGGGGCGGTGAACAGGCGAAAGCCCTTGCCGGGTGCGGTCTTGGCATAATTGAGCGGGCGGATGATGCGCGGCTCGCGCTCGATGAATTGCATCATGTCCTTCTGATCGAAGGCATGATCACCCAGCGTGAGGCAGTCGGCGCCGGCGTCGAGCAGGAGCCTGGCGTGATCGCCGCTCAGCCCCATGCCGTTGGTGCAATTCTCGCCGTTGACCACGACGAAATCGAGCCGCCATTCGTTGCGCAGGCGCGGGAGGGTCTCGGAAATCGCCGTGCGGCCCGCGCGGCCCATCACGTCGCCAAGGTGCAAAATTCTCATGGCGGCTTGGTAGGGGGTGGCACGACCAAGGGCAAGGGGCGCGGCCCGCACGATGGAGTGAAATGCGCCCGCCCGGGTCGGGCGGGCGCAGGCGGATCACTTGGGCAGGATCACCTGGTCGATCACGTGAATCACCCCGTTCGAGGCCATCACGTCGGCGGTGGTCACGTTGGCGCCGTTCACGGTGACGCCGCCCTCGGTCATGATGGTCACGTCACCGCCCTGCACGGTCGTGGCCATCATGTTGTTGCTGAGGTCCGTGCTCATCACCTTGCCCGGCACCACGTGGTAGGTGAGGATCGCAGTCAGCTGATCCTTGTTCTCGGGTTTGAGCAGGTTTTCCACCGTGCCCACGGGCAGCGCGGCAAAGGCGTCGTCGGTGGGCGCGAAAACGGTGAAGGGGCCCTCGCCCTTGAGGGTTTCGACCAGCCCGGCGGCCTGGACGGCGGCGACCAGCGTGGTGAAGCTGCCCGCACTCACGGCGGTATCGACGATGTCCTTGGAGTGGCCCCCGGCAAAGGCGGCGGTGCCTGCGGTCATGGCGGCGGCGGTGGCGATGGACATGAAGGTGCGACGAAGCATTGTACGGTCTCCCATTGAAAATGTACGAATGCCGATGTGACATTCCCCCCTGCTACGCCCCTGCCCCCGGGTTGGATCTGCCAGAAAGACCCCGGTCGCGCCCTTGACCGGCGAAACCGCGCGCTAAGCCGCAGCGGTGCGAAAAGTCACGTCACGATCATGTGATCCCGCGTGAGGAAAACCCAGCTCATCCGCGAGGAATGGTCAGCACGCGGCTTTCGGTGACGATCATGTCGAGCCTCTGGTCGGTCCCTTCCAGCGGCAGGTTGTCGGCCTCCTGCGCGTCATAGGCAAAGCCGATGGCCAGCGCCGCGTGGCGCGCACGCAGGTATTCCAGCGTGCGGTCGTAATATCCGCCGCCATAGCCGAGCCGGTTGCCACAAACGTCGAAGGCGACCAGCGGCACGATCAGGATCTCGGGCTCGAAATACTCGGCCCGAGCCGGAATGCGGGCGCCGAAGGGGCCATCGGTCATGGCGCAATCGGGGGTCCAGCGGCTGAAGCGCAGCGGCTGCCCCTCGGCCACGATCACCGGCACGCCGACCGCGCCATGTGCTGCGGCCTCCTCCATCGCCGGGCGCGGATCGATCTCGGTGCGGATCGGCATGTAGCCCGCCAGCGGCACCGCGCGGTAGCCCGCCAACACCGCGCTGAGCTGCGCCGCGGCCCCGGGCCCCGCTGCCGCATGCGCGGCCTTGCGCCGGGCGAAGGCCGCCTTGCGGGCCTCTGCCTTGGCCGCGGCCTGACCGCTCACAACAGCACCACCGAGGCCAGCCCGAGAAAGGCGAAAAAGCCCACAACATCGGTCACCGTGGTCACGAAGGTGCCCGAGGCCAGCGCCGGGTCGATGCCGAATCTCTCCAGCGCGATCGGGACCACCGTGCCGGCGACCCCGGCCACCACCAGGTTGATCACCATCGCCGCCGCGATCACGTAGCCCAGGTCGAGCGTGCCGAACCAGACCAGGCTCACGACGCCCATGACCACGGCGAAGACCACGCCGTTGACCAGCCCGACCAGCAATTCGCGCCGGACCACGCGCCAGACGTTGGCGCGGGTCAGGTCGCGGGTGGCCAGCGCGCGCACCGCCACGGTCAGCGACTGGGTGCCCGCATTGCCGCCCATCGAGGCGACGATCGGCATCAGCACCGCCAGCGCCACCAGCACCGCGATGGTCGCCTCGAACTGGGCGATCACCAGCGAGGCGAGGATCGCGGTCAGCAGGTTCACCGCCAGCCAGGGCAGGCGCTGCCGCGCGGTGGCCGCCACGGTATCGGAGAGCGAGCTTTCCTCGCCCACACCGGCCAGGCGCAGGATATCCTCCTCGTGTTCCTCGTCCAGAACGATCATCGCGTCGTCGATGGTGATCATCCCCACCAGCCGCCCCTCGGGATCGACCACCGGGGCGGAGATCAGGTGATACTGGTTGAAGGCATAGGCGACATCCTCCTCGTCCTGGTCGACGGGGATGACCTGGAACACCTCCTCGGTGATGTCTTCGAGTGGCACGTCCCGCCGCGAGCGCATCAGCTTGCCCAGGGTCACGTTGGCGGTGGGATGCATGCGCGGATCGACCAGGACCACGTGATAGAACTGTTCCGGCAGATCCTCGGAATCGCGCAGGAAATCGATCGTCTGGCCGACGTTCCAATGCTCCGGCGCGAACACCACCTCGCGCTGCATCAGGCGGCCGGCGGAGCTTTCGGGATAGGCCAGCGCCTGCTGCACCGCCACCCGGTCGGCGGCCTCGAGCGCGCCGAGGATCGCGGCCTGCTGCGGTTCCTCCAGGTCCTCGACCAGATCGACCACGTCGTCGCTGTCCAGCTCGCGCACCGCATCGGCCAGGACAGTCGGGTGCAGCATGCCGATGACATCCTCGCGGATGCCCTCGTCGAGCTCCGACAGGATGTCGCCGTCGAACTCGCGCCCGTAGAGCCGGATCAGCCGGCCGCGGTCATAGGCGTTGATCTGTTCCAGAAGGTCGGCGATGTCGGCCGCGTGCAGCGGCTCCATCAGCTCGATCAGCTTGTCGCGGTCGCCGATGTCGACGGCATAGAGAATCGCGGCAACCGCCCGGCGGTCGAGTTCATAGGCGTTGTCATGCCCGCCCTCGTCGTGCTGCGCGTCCTCGTGGAGCTGATCGTCGCCTGTGTTCATGACCTGCCCAATACCCCGAAATGCGCGCAAATTAGAAGAAGGTTCTACCCGAAAACAATGACAATGGCGGAATTTACCAGTTCTTGCGTGCACTCTAGTCTGACGGCGACATAATGGACCGAAAAGCGGATTTTCGATGAGCGCAGTGACAATTCTGACCGGGCGGGTTCTGTCCTTTGCCGCCACGCCCTTCGACGGCGCACCGGGTGAGGCGGCCCGGCTCGACGCGGCGGTGGCGCTTGAAGGCGGGCACATCGTGGCGCGCGGCGCGGTGGAGGAATTGCGCGCGGCCTACCCGCAAGCAGATCGCCATGACCACGGCGACAAGGTGATCTGCGCCGGGTTCATCGACCCGCATGTGCATTATCCGCAAACCGCGATGATCGCGAGTTGGGGCAAGCGGCTGATCGACTGGCTCAATACCTATACCTTTCCCGAGGAGATGAAATTCGCCGATCCTGCCTATGCCGACCGCATCGCCGCGCGCTATCTCGACCTGACGACGGCGGAGGGGACCACGACGATGTGTTCCTTCTGCACCATCCATACCGAAAGCGTCGATGCCCTGTTCACCGAGGCGCAAAGGCGCGGCCAGCGGGTGGTCGCGGGCAAGACCTGCATGGACCGCAACGCACCCGAGGGGCTGCGCGATACCGCGCAATCGGGGTATGACGACAGCAAGGCGCTGTTGCAGCGCTGGCACGGGGTGGACCGCATCGCCTATGCGATCACGCCGCGGTTCTCGCCGACCTCGACGCCACAGCAGCTGGAGGCGCTGGGCGCGCTCTGGGCCGAGCACCCCGATTGCCTGATGCAGACCCACCTGAGCGAGCAGACCGACGAGATCGCCTGGGTCAGGGGACTGTTCCCGCAAGCGCGCGATTACCTCGACACCTATGAGCAGTTCGGCTTGCTGGGCACCAACGGCCTTTACGGTCACGCGATCCATCTCGAGCCGCGCGAGCGGGATCGGCTGCGCGAGGTGGGCGGGGCGCTGGTGCATTGCCCGACCTCCAACACCTTCATCGGATCGGGCCTCTTTGACATGGCCGGGCTGATGGCCGAGGGGCAGCGGATCGGCCTGGCCACGGATACGGGGGGCGGATCGTCCTTCTCGATGCTGCGGACCATGGCGGCGGCCTATGAGATCGGCCAGTTGCGCGGCACGCCGCTGCACCCGGCGCAGCTGATCTGGCTGGCGACCGTGGGTTCCGCGCAGGCGCTGCGGATGGACGACCGGATCGGCAATATCGCGCCGGGCATGGAGGCCGATCTGGTGGTGCTCGACCTTGCCTCGACCCCCGCCATCGCCCAGCGCGAGGCCGAGGCCGATGACCTGTGGGAGGCGCTGTTCCCGACCATCATGATGGGGGATGATCGTGCCGTGGCCGAAGTCTGGATCGGCGGAAGGCGCGTGAAGGGGGATTGAACGGGCCCTGACGGGCCCGTGCCTCCGGCGGGAGTATTTTCAGCCAGAAAAAGAGCGCGGGGACGGTAGGCGAGATGCGGGGGCATCGATGCGGGGGGCGGTTCAGCCCATCAGGGCGCGGGCCAGCGTGTTTTGCCGTTCGATCACCCGCGGCAGGTCGAGGGTGGCGATCTGCCCGTCGCGCACCACCTGTCGGCCCTCGACAAAGAGGTGTTTGACCTTTGTGGGCCCCGCCAGCAGCAGTGCGGCGGGATCCCAGCTTCCGGCGCTGTCGATGCCGGTCACGTCCCAGAGCGCGATATCGGCGCGCTTGCCCACCTCGAGCCTTCCGCAGTCGGGGCGGCCCAGTACGTCGGCGCCGCCACGGGTGGCGATCTCCAGCGCCTCGCGGGCGCTCATCGCGTCGGCGCCATTGGCCACCCGCTGCAGCAGCATGGACTGGCGTGCCTCCAGGATCAGATTTCCCGCGTCGTTGCTGGCCGATCCATCCACGCCCAGCCCCACCGGCACACCGGCATCGCGCATCGCGCGTACCGGGGCGATGCCGGAGCCCAGCCGACAGTTGGAACAGGGGCAATGGGCCACGCCGGTGCGGCTGCGCGCGAAAAGGTCGATCTCCTGCCCGTCGAGCTTGACGCAATGGGCGTGCCAGACGTCAGCCCCGGTCCAGCCCAGATCCTCGGCATACTGTCCCGGGCGGCAGCCGAAATGGGCCAGGCTATAGGCGATATCCTCGTCGTTCTCGGCCAGGTGGGTGTGCAGCATCACGCCCTTGTCGCGCGCCAGCAGGGCAGCATCGCGCATCAGGTCCCGGCTGACCGAAAAGGGCGAACAGGGGGCGATGCCGACGCGCACCATCGCGCCCTCCTCCGGGTCGTGAAAAGCATCGATCACCCGGGTCGCGTCGGCCAGGATTTCCGCCTCGCGCTCCACCAGCGTGTCGGGCGGCAGGCCGCCGTCGCTCTCGCCGATGCTCATGGCGCCCCGGGTGGGATGAAACCGCAGCCCGATCTCGCCCGCCGCGGCGATGGTATCGTCGAGCCGCGCCCCGTTCGGATAGAGATAGAGATGATCGGAGGTCAGCGTGCACCCCGAGAGCGCCAGTTCGGCCAGCCCGGTGAGCGCGGAGGTATGGATTTCCTCGGGCCCGAAGCGCGCCCAGATCGAGTAGAGCGTTTTCAGCCAGCCGAACAGCAGCGCGTCCTGCCCGCCGGGCACCGCGCGGGTCAGGCTCTGGTAGAGGTGGTGATGGGTGTTGACGAGGCCCGGGGTGACGACACAGCCCCTGGCCGATATCACCGCGCCTGTCGTCGTAAGGTCGGGGCCGAGGGCCGCGATGGCGCCGTCACGGATCAGGATATCGGCGCCCGCCAATTCGCGGCGGTCACCATCCATGGTCAGGATGCAGTCGGCATTTCGGATCAGGATTTCGGTCATTGATGCACACTCCGGGTTTTGCCCGTTTCGGTTGCGAAGTGTGACAAGGCGCCGACAGAACGCGGGCAAAGGACTCGGCGCGGAGAGTAAGTTAACGGCGGCGGCACATGGGGGCAAGCCTGCTCAGACCCGGCGCAGGATCTCCAGCGCGGCGGCGTGCAGCGTGGGGTTGGCGGCGGCGAGCGCCCGACCGCCGTCATGCACCGGGCCGCCCTGCCAATCGGTCACGACGCCGCCGGCGGCCTCGATCACCGCGATCGGCGCCTGGATGTCATAGGCATTGAGCCCCGCCTCGATCACCAGGTCGATCTGGCCCGCCGCGAGCAAGGCATAGGCGTAGCAATCCATGCCGTAGCGGGTCAGGCGCACCTGTTCGGATACCGCCTGGAACCCGGCGCGGTCCTCTGGCGTGCCGACCTCGGGGAAGGTGGTGAACAGAATCGCGCGGTCCAGCGTTTCGGTGGATCGGGTGGACAGCGCCACACGCCCGCGCGGGCCGTCGAGCACCGCCACTCCGGGCGCGCCGATGAACCGCTCTTGCGTATAGGGTTGGTCGATGATGCCCAGAACCGGGCCATTCGCCTCGGACAGCGCGATCAGCACCCCCCAGGTCGGCGTGCCGCTAAGGAACCCACGGGTGCCGTCAATCGGGTCCAGCACCCAGGTGCGGCCGCTGCTGCCGGGCCGGGCGCCGAATTCCTCGCCCAGGATGGCGTCGGCGGGCCGGTGCCGGGACAGCAGATCGCGCATCGCGGCCTCGGCGGCGCGATCGGCCTCGGTCACCGGATCAAATCCGTCCGCCTCCTTGTTGTCGGTGACAAGGTCGGGATGCCGGAAATACGGCAGGATCGCCGCGCGCGCGACGTCTGCCAGCATGTTGGCGATATCGAGATCCGAGGGCGCGGCCAGTGTCATGGCCGCTCAGGTGCCACGCGGCGTCAGAGGATGCAAGCGCCGCGCGGCGCTCAGCAGGCCACGTCGCTCAGCACTCGGGCCAGGTCGAACAGGCGGCGGCGCTGGTTCTCCGGAATCGCGTAATAGGAGCGCACCAGGTCCAGCGCCTCTTTGTCGCCCAGAAGATCGGCAGGCACGCCGGGCCTGTCGCCATCCTCGCGCGCAGTTTCCTCCAGCCCTTCGAAGAAGAAGCTGACAGGAACCTCAAGCGCCGCGGCGATGTCCCACAGCCGCGATGCGCTGATCCGGTTGGCGCCGGTTTCATACTTCTGGATCTGCTGGAACTTGATGCCGACCTGTTCGGCCAGTTGCTGCTGGGTCATCCCGACCAGCCACCGGCGATGACGAACCCTCTTGCCGACATGAACGTCAACTCGATGTGGCATGGATTTCTCCCCTAGATTTAATACTGCGTTTTTCACTACCTAGTGCTCGGTAACGCATTCTCCAGACGCGAGGAGTGTCCTGGATCACACAAGCGCAGCCGCTGTGAATTTATTCCTAAGGGTATGACGATTCACGCCTTGCAGGCAAGTCAGTTGATTTTCACCCCCGATGACTGCCCTTGCGGTTGTGAATGGTGCCGGTTTGCCATCGGTTTGACAGGATAGCGAACATGCCTGCTTATAGCGTGAAAAGACAGGGGAATATCATGCGTGCCTACCGTATCGAACGCCCGGGCGAACCGGCCGGAATGACAGATCTGCCGGTTCCGGAGCCCGGCCCGGGGCAGATCCGTCTCGCGATCCGGGCCTGCGGGCTGAATTTCGCCGATCTGCTGATGCAGAAAGGCACCTATCAGGATACGCCCCCGGCCCCCTTTACCCTGGGGATGGAGGTGGCGGGCGTCGTCGATGCCATCGGGGCCGGGGTGGATGCGCCGAAGATCGGCGACCGGGTGGCGGTCTACTCCGGGCAGGGCGGGCTGGCCGATTACGGGGTCTTCGACGCGGCGCGGGCGGTAAAACTCCCTGATGAAATGAGCTTTGAGCATGGCGCCGCGTTCCAGATCGCCTATGGCACCAGCCATATGGCGCTGGATTACCGGGCGCGGTTGCAGCCGGGCGAAACCCTTGTCGTGACTGGCGCGGCCGGCGGCGTCGGGCTGACCGCGGTCGAGATCGGCAAGCTGATGGGCGCCAGGGTGATCGCCCAGGCGCGCGGCGCCGACAAGCTGGAGGTCGCGCGCGCTGCGGGTGCCGACTACCTGATCGACGCCAGCGAGGATCTGCGCGCGCGGGTATTGGAACTGGGCGGCGCCGACGTGGTCTATGACGCGGTCGGCGGCGATACCTTCAAGGCTGCCTTTCGCGCCTGCAACCCCGAGGCGCGGCTGCTGCCGATAGGCTTTGCCGGCGGCGAGGTGCCGCAGATCCCGGCCAATCACCTGCTGGTCAAGAACCTCACCGTCATCGGGTTCTACATCGGCGGCTACCTTAAATTCCGCCCCGAGGCGGTGACCGACAGCCTGACCACCCTGCTCGGCTGGTATCGGGAGGGTCGGCTGAGGCCGCATGTGAGCAACCTGCTGCCGCTGGAACGGGTCGGGGAAGGCATGGAACTGCTGCGCGAGCGCCGCGCCACCGGCAAGGTCGTGATCACCCTGTAACGCCGCCCGCCGCCGGTCAGCTCGCCGCGCGCAGCTGGGTGCCGCCCAGGCTGCTGAAGGTCTGCCGGATCAGCGCCGCCAATTCGACCACCAGCGGGTTGTTCGTGGTCCCGGCGCCATAGAGGTTGATCTGCTGCACCGGCAGGCGCGGCAGGGCGCCGCCGTGGTCGATCAGCTCCTGATGCGAGGGTTCGGTGCCTTCGAGCAGCACCGTCACCGCCAGATCGGCGCTGACCGTGGCCTCGATGGTGCGGTCCGATTCGCTGTCAACCGCCATTTCCCAGACGATCCCGGCATCATCCAGTGCCCCGGTCGCCAGCGAGCGGAAGATGCAGTTGCGGCAGAAGGCCACCCGCAGCGGCCGTTGCCGCCAGGAAGACCCGCTACGCGCCCCGACCCAGCGCAGCGGCATGTGGTGGATGGTCTCGCCGCCCTCGCCCGCGTTGCTTTCGGTGGTCAGGATCAGGTCATAGACACCGCGCGAGAACCCCTCTCGCAGATGGCGGGTGGCGGAATCGGTCAGGTTCACCTTGACCCGAGGGAAGCTGGCATTGAATCGCTGCAGAACGCGGGGGATGGCCGGATGCACGATGTCGTGCGGCACCCCCAGATTGACCTCGCCCTCGAAGGCCTGGTCGGTCAGCCGGCCGATCACCTCGTCATTCAGCGCCACCATGCGCCGGGCATAGCCCAGAAGCTGCTCGCCCGCCGCGGTCAGGGCGATGCTGCGCCCGGAGCGATCCAGCAGTTGCAGCCCCAGCAACTCCTCCAGCCGCTTGAGCTGCATCGACACCGCCGATTGGGTCAGGTGCAGGAACCCCGCCGCCCGCGTCACGCCGCCGGTATCGGCAACCGCGACAAAGGAGCGGAGCGTGGTGATGTCGAGATTTCTCATGATCACAAACCTTGATGCATCGGATCAAAAACATTCGTTTTTAAAATGGATCACACTCCTCCATATAAATCAAGGAAATTGATTGAACCTGCGCTTCGCATCACAAACCCCGGAAAGGACAAGAGTCATGACCTTTACCACTGCCTCGCACCGCTGCACCACCCGCCGCCCCTCCCTCCTCGCTGCCCTCGGTCACCTTGTGGGGGTCTGGCGCCAGCGCCAGGCGCTGCGCAGCCTCGACGACCGGGCCCTCAGGGACATCGGCGTGAGCCGTGACGCCGCCCGCGCCGAGGCACGCCGCCCGATCTGGGACGCCCCGGAAACCTGGCGCCGCTGATTCGGCCCTCTCCTCATGGATGAATCCGGCAGACCGGCCGCACGCCATTGCAGGCGCGCGGCCGTTTTCACGCGCATCCGGGCGCAAATCGCTCCGGATTGCCTTGAAAAAGCAACGGTCTTCTCCAATATTTGAGCATGAATGCCGTTCGCGCCTGCGGACGGGAAACCGGCTTTGATGGAGACCATGAATGGCTGAATTCGACACGATCCGGACGGCTGCCGGCGCGCGCGCCGCCCAGATTGACGCGGGCCTGCGCGCCCATATGAACAAGGTCTACGGCACCATGTCCGTAGGCATGCTTCTTACTTTCGCTGTGGCCTGGGCGGTGGGCAGCAACCCGCAACTGCTGGGCGTGTTCCGCGACCCGATCACGCTGCAACCCAATATCCTGGGCTGGATTGTCATGTTCGCCCCGCTGGGGATGGTGTTTGCCTTCGGCGCGGCGCTGAACCGGCTTTCGGCCGCCGGCGCGCAGCTGTTCTTTTATGCCTTCGCCTCGGTGATGGGCCTGAGCCTGAGCTGGATTTTCGTCGCCTTCACAGGCTTTTCCATCGCGCAGGTATTCCTGGTGACCTCGATCGCCTTCGCCGGGCTGTCCCTGGTGGGCTACACCACCAAGAAAGACCTCTCGGGAATGGGCACCTTCCTGATCATGGGCGTGATCGGCCTGATCGTTGCCTCGGTCATCAACATCTTCCTGGGCTCGCCCGCGATCATGTTTGCGATCTCGATCCTGGGCGTGCTGATCTTCGCCGGCCTGACCGCCTATGACACCCAGAAGATCAAGACCACCTATCTCCAGCATGCCCACACCGGCGACAGCGAGTGGCTGGGCAAGGCCGCCATCATGGGTGCGCTGAGCCTCTACCTCGACTTCATCAACATGTTTATGTTCCTGCTGCAGTTGATGGGCAATCGCGAGTAACCGCGACGAGCCTGTACGTTTCGGGGGCCGGTCTGTACGACCGGCCCTTTTCATTTCGCGGCGACCTGTTGCCGCGCCGCCAGCGCCAGCCCGTCGACCACCGCGGTGAACGCCTCGGACCTCAGGATCTCGGCCCCCGGGCAGAGCGCGCGGGCCTCCTCCCCGACAAGGCGCATCAGGCTGGAGCCGCCGACGAGGATGATGCGCCCGATGCTCTCCGGCGCGACCCCGGCCAGCACCAGCGTTTCGGCCGCCGCCCCGCGCAGCATGGCGCGCGTCGCGGCCAGCGCCGCATCCAGACTGTCCGGCGTCACCACCTCGGACAGGCCGGGGTCGATGAACCCCATGTCTATGCGTCCCCCGGCGGTGGCGCCGTTGGCGGCGATCTTGCCCCGCTCCACCGCGAAGGCAAGCTCGTGGCCCAGTTCCATTTCCAGCACCGTGGCGAATCGGCCCATCTTTGGCGGATCAACGGCAAGGCGCGCCATGTCGGCCACCATCCTCCGGGTCTCTGGCGTGTAGAGAAACGGGATCCTGGCCCAGGTCGCCAGATCGACA
>Ga0209475_10001433_pt1 | contig 30405 bp, 22 predicted proteins | sample tdDd471_FD_187128 | JGI IMG/M metagenome (GOLD analysis project Ga0209475, IMG submission 187128) | Marine sediment microbial communities from the Atlantic coast under amendment with organic carbon and nitrate - tdDd47.1 (SPAdes)... | ecosystem: Environmental > Aquatic > Marine > Coastal >... | reverse complement strand
GTCATCTCCACCACAGGACACCAGCAACACAGCAACCATCGCACAGAGGGCGACATACAGGGGGGTACGAAACATGGTACGCTCCTTGTTACACAACCGTCAGAACCGCTTGTAACACAGTTCGGGGAACCGTTCCCCGATTTCCTGATTGATCAATTCTTCAATGGCCTCAAAGCCGTCGCATTCCATAACCCGACCCAGCAACTCTCTGGATTCGCTGAGCCGAATGGAACGAATCAGCCGCTTGACATGGGGAATAGCCACGGCGCTCATGCCCAGTTCACTGATACCCATGGCCACCAGCAGCGGCGCATACATGGGGTTGCCCGCCATTTCGCCACACAAACTCACATCCACGCCGTTGTTCTGGGCTGCGGTGGTAATCATGCGCAAAAGCCGCAAAATAGCGATATGCATGGGATGATACTGTTTGCGCAAATGCTCGCTGAGGCGGTCAATGGCCATGGTGTACTGAATCAGATCGTTGGTGCCAATACTGAAAAAGTCCACTTCCTGCGCCAGCAGATCCGCCACAATTGCGGCGCTGGGCAACTCGATCATGGCGCCGATGGGAATATCATCTTTAAAGGGAATGCGCTCTGCCCGCAGTTCCTCCTGCACCTTCCGGTAGAATTCTTTGACTGCCCGGAGTTCCGAAACACCGGTTATCAGGGGGAACATGATGCGGATGTTGCCATGAATGCTGGCCCGCAGCAATGCCCGCAACTGAGTGGTAAAAAGTTTGGGATGAGTCATGCAGTACCGTATGGCCCGCAAACCCAAAGCCGGATTTTCTTCCTCAAGCTGGGGCAGATAGGAAGGAAACTTTTCGCCGCCCAAATCAAGGGTCCGGAAGGTCACCACCCGCTTGCCAATACGCTTGATTATACGGCTGTACGCCTGATACTGGGTTTCCTCGTCGGGCTCCGACGCGCTGCCCAGATACAAAAACTCGGTACGCACCAGGGCAAGGCCCTCTGCACCGTGGGACAACAGTTCGTCAAGCTCGTCTTCGGTTTCGAGATTACCGCTAAGGCGGGTGATAAAGCCGTCTTTTGTTTCCGCCGGAAGCTCCACGTCACTGAGCAGTTCGTCCTCAAAGGCCATAAACCGCTGCCGTACTTCTTTGTATTCCTCAATCTGCTGCTCGGTGGGGTCCATAACCAGTTTGCCCCGCAGACCGTCCAGAATCACCTTGTCGCCATCCTTCACCGACGTGCTGGCGTTTCCCATGCCCACCACGGCGGGGATACCCAAAGCCCGGGCAATAATAGCGGCGTGGCTGGTTTCACCGCCCACGTCAACCACCATACCCGCAAGGCCCTGCTTCACCATTCGCGCCAGATTGCCGGGGCTGATGGCATGGGCCACCACCACCGCACCCCGCAGTTTCCCGGCGTCGGGATCTGCCTTGATGCCGCAGAGATTGGCCATCACCCGATTGGACACATGCTGAATATCCTCGGCCCGGGCGCGCAAATATGGGTCCGTTGCCTCGCCCATGGCAAGGACCAACTCCCGGGATACCTGCTGCAAGACCCACTCGGCATTTTGCAGGCGCTCGGAAATAATCGCCTTGATGCGATCCAGAAACTCCACGTCATCCATCATCAGCAAATGGGCGTTAAGCACCTCGAAAAAACCGTATTCGTCGTGCCGCAGCCCGCGAATATGCCTGGTAAGCTGGTTTTTGGATTTTGATATGGCTTTTTCAAGCCGCTTGATTTCGCGGCCCGTGCTTTTGGCATGAATAAAGTGCCGGGGACAGTCCAGCTCCTGGCGCTTGATAACCACGGCTTTTCCGATGAGAATCCCCTGGGAAACCGGCACACCATTAAGTTCCTTCATGGCCTCACCTATTCCGCTTCATCGAATTTCCGGGCAATGAGATCCGTGATGGCCGCAAGGGCCGCCGGGGCGTCCTCGCCCACGGTACGAATCACAATGCTGCTTCCTTTGGCCGCCGCCAGGGTCAATACGCCCAGAATGCTCTTGGCGTTGATTTCCCTGCCTTCCTTGCCGATAAACACCTCGGATTTAAAGCTGTTGGCAAGCTGCACCAGTTTGGCCGCCGCAGCAGCGTGCAGACCAAGTTTGTTGACCACCGGCACTTCCTGCTGTTCTTCCCTGCGCCGGGGCGGCTCCGGGGCAACCTGCTGAGGTTCCACGGTAACCTGCCGGGCACGGGCCGGACGACCACCAAGACTGCGCATCCGGCTGATATTCTTTACGCCACCTTCCACAGCGGCCTCCGCAAGGGCAACCAGATCGTTTTCCGTGCTGCGCCGGGTCAGCACCCGCAACAGCATGGGCATGTTAACCCCGGTCACCGCTTCGATATTGTCATTACGGCGGCAAAAACTTGAGGCCACGTTGGCAGGGGTGCTGCCAAACTGATCCGTCAAAATCAGCACCGGAGCGCCACCCACAATATCAATGGCCCGGGTTACCCGGTCCTCTATTTCACCGATGGGCTCGTACTGCCGCACCGACACCGCCTGCAAACCGTCGCGGTTGTGTTCCGTAACGGATTCAACGATGTTCAGCAGGGTTTCCGCCAGGCCTTCATGGGTAAGCAGGACAATGCCGGTCATGGTTATTCCTTTTCAATGTCGCGGTGACGAAGATGTACGTTCAACCGGGGATGTTCATGATGTTCGAGATTTCCAAAGAGACGCTCGGCAAAGGCCACGGAGCGGTGTTTGCCGCCGGTGCAGCCAAGGGCGATGGTAAGATACGCCTTGCCCTCGTCGCGGAATCCCGGCAGGGCGGTGGCCACAAGATCGTGGAGTTTTTCGTAGTAGATTTCCGCTGCCCCATGGGAAAACACATAGTCTGACACGGCTTTGTCCCGGCCGGTATGGGGCCGCAAATCTTCCACAAAATGAGGATTGGGCAAAAACCGTACATCAAACACGAGATCCGCCTCCAGGGGAATACCGTGCTTGAACCCAAAACTCATCACCTGCACCGCCAGCTCGCGGGTTCCTGCCATGGTATCAACAAAACGGAAAATCGCACCTTTAAGCTGATGCACCGTAAAGGCAGAGGTATCGATGGTTGTGGTAGCACGGTCCCGCAGGCCGGAAAGGGCCTTGCGTTCCAGTTGCAGGGCGCTGTGAATATCCGCCAGTTCCTCCATCAGAGGATGCGGGCGGCGGCTTTCGCTGAAGCGCCGCATCAGCACTTCTTCGGAGGACTCCAGATACACCACCTGAAGGGATGAACACAGAGCTTCGAGTTTTTCCAGCACATCGGAAAGATGGTCCAAAAACGCCCGCTCCCGGATATCAACGCCCAGCGCAATGCTGGGAGTGCCACTGAGCATGGGCAGCAGTTCCTCGATAAACTGGGGAATCAGGGGCAGGGGCATGTTGTCGGTACAGAAAAAGCCGCGATCCTCAAAGGCCCGCAGCGCCGTGGTTTTGCCGGAGCCGGACATGCCGGATACGATCACCACCACACTTTTGGAAGGCATTACTCAACCTCCGTTGATTTATCAAAGCGGGAAAGATCCAGGGCCGCTCTCATGGTGATGGCCTTAAGCTGTTGCTTGTTAAAGCCCTGAGCGCTGTTATGGCCCTCAAGCCGCAACAGGAAGTTGCGGGCGGCAACCTCCACGATGCTGGCCAGATTACGGCCATAGCTGACAGGTATCTTGGTGTAGGGCAGTTTTACATCCAGAACGTTGTAGGTTTTGTCCTCCAGTCCCAGACGGTCGTACTCCACGTTTTTGTCCCACTCCACCAGTTCCAGCACCAGTTCGATACGCTTGCGGGACCGCACCGAGGTAATACCGAAGAGATCCTTGATATTGATAATACCAAGGCCCCGCACTTCCATATGGTATAAAATGTTTTCGTCGCTGGAACCCCACACAATGGATGGCGGAATCTTATGCACTACCACCACATCATCTGCCACCAGCCGGTGTCCCCGCTGCAACAGATCAAGGGCGCATTCGCTTTTACCCACACCGCTTTTACCCATCAGCAGCACACCCACGCCGGAGACATCCATCAGCACGCCGTGCACTGATGTCATAGGGGCAAGCTCTTCCTCAAGAAAACGATTAAGGCCCCAGATCAACGGCGAACTGGTTTGCCTGCTGATTATCAGGGGAATGCCCCGCCTGCTGCATACTTCCACCATGGCCGGGGAAGGCTCCATATCGCGGCTGATGATAATCGCCGGAACATACACCGTGGCCAAAAGCTCCATGGTGCCGTGCTGTTTATCGTGGGGCAGGGTATCAAGAAACTTGATTTCGTTGTTGCCCATTACCTGTATGCGTCCGGGGTGGATATTTTCCACAAAGCCCGTCAGGGCAAGCCCGGTCTTCTGCACCCGGTGCTCCTCGATATACTGGTCAAGGGATTCTTCTCCGGCAACGACCCGCAGTTCCAGATCGTCCCCGAGATGTTCGAGCAGCCGCCTGACGGTAATCCGTGGCATGGGTTTGTCAGCCTCCGTTAAAAGATGTCAACAGACTGTAGAGATCCTCTGCGGAGGCATTCTGCGGCGCAGAGCGCACCGCCTTGCGGAACTCCGCGTTACGGCACAGGGTGCTGATTTTGGCCAGGACCCGCAAATAATCGTTGGACCCGTCCTCCGGCACCACCATGACAAAAAATACAAAAACCGGGGCGTTGTCCACGGCGTCGAACTCCACGCCCACGGTGGAACGGCCAAAGAGGCCAACCATGGACTGGATACCCGGCACCTTGCAGTGGGGAATAGCCACGCCTTCGCCCACGCCGGTGCTGCCCAGACGCTCGCGCTCCAGCAGCAGCGCGGTAAGCTTGGATTCTTCGATGCCGCTGTGGTTGCGGGCAAGTATGCCCGCCATTTCCCTGAGGGCTTCCACCTTATCCGTTGCCGTCAGTGACGGCAGCACATCCTGCTGAGCAATTAATTCCACAAGTTCCATTGCTATATCCTGTTTGCGTGTTGCATGTGTAATGTTGATTATGAGCGCTCGCGGCGTACCGACCGGGCGGGAATACCCGCCAGTTCACGGTATTTGGCCACGGTGCGCCGGGCAAGCTGCACACCTTCGCCTTCGAGAAGTTTGCCTATGGCGGCATCGCTCAGGGGTTTGCATTTATCCTCTTCATCCACCAGTTGCCGTATGCGGCGCTTGATGAGATCCGGGCTCACCACATCGCCCTGGTCTGTGGTGACGCCGGTATGGAAAAATCCCTTTAGGCGGCACACACCCCGGGGGGTGGACATATACTTGTTGCTGGTGGCGCGGCTTACAGTGCTTTCGTGCACTTCCAGTTCTTCCGCCACTTCCCGCAGGGACATGGGACGTATGTACTCCATACCCCGCTCCAGAAAATCCCGCTGTTCACGGATAATCACCTGAGCCACCCGGTGAATGGTTTTGTGCCGCTGATCGATGGAACGTATCAGCCAGGCCGCGCTGCGCAGGCGCTCCTTGATGTATTCCCGGGCTTCCTGGGGTTTGCTTTTATCCGCCAGCATGCTGCGGTAAAAATTGCTGATGCGCAGGGCGGGCAATCCCGCTTCATTGGTGCGTATGCGGTACTCGTCGCCGATTTTGTCCACATAGACATCCGGCTCCACGGTGTCGGGTTCCTCGGAGGCAAAATTCCGCCCCGGAATGGGCTCCAGTCCCCGAATAATTTCGATGGCTTCCTTGATTTCTTCCTGGGACACGCCCAGTTTTTTGCTAAGGGTATCGGTGCGGCCCTTGGCCACCAGAGGCAGATGCCCGGTAATGATCTGCACCACCACCGAATGCTCTGACAACCCCAGATGATAGGCCTGGGCGGTCAGACACTCCTCCAGGCTCCGGGCTGCGATGCCCTGAGGGTCGAGGCTTAATAGTTTGTGGTGCACCCGCTGCACAACATCCAGCGGCACGCCTGCGGATTCACTGATATCCTCCAGGGTGGCGGCTTCCAGATAGCCCCGCTCGTTGATATTGCCCACGATTTCGTAGCCTGCATCAAGCTCGTCATCATCAAAGGGCAGCAGATGCAATTGCCAGATGAGGTAATCCTGCAATGAGGAACTGCTGGTGAGCTTGGCATCATAGGGTCGCTCGTCATCGTCGTCCCGCACCGCCATATTCGTACCGGCGCTGGGGCCGTGGCTCATGCTTTCAACGAACTGTTCCCATTCCACCTCGTGGCCCTGCCCTTCTTCGGGCACAACCTTCTGCATATTGGCTTCCAGATGCTCCGCATCAAAGTTCAACGGCTCCGAGGCGTCAATACCCGGACCGTCATAGGGATCGATGTCAATGGCAGGAATGTCATCGGGTACGGCGTCGCCGCCGTCGGCTTCTTCCAGGGTGGGGTTTTCCTTCATCTCCTGGGTAACCATCTCCTGCAGCTCCATGCGGTTAAGCTGCAGCATTTTGATGGCAAGCTGCAACTGCTGGGTCATGCTCAGCTGTTGCAGTTGTTTTTGCGATTGTTCCAGCTTAAAGGTCATTATTCATCCATCTTTACTGCTCGGTTCCCACTGTTGTTCCCGGTATGTTGCCTCACCGGGCACTACTGCTTCGAGACATCATTATACCACGGCAAAGCCGCTTGTCCACCGTTTGAACAGCAGATGGCACGGAAATTGCATTCAACATGCAATTTCCGCATCATCTCCCCGTAATTATTCTGAACAATACTGCTTAGCCGTCGGCTTGAGCTGCTGCTTTCTCCTCTACAGCCCGGCGTTCCGCTGCGGTAAAGAGACCCCGGAACAGCACCAGACCAATGGGGGACAGCAGGGCCATGCCACCAATCCACACCCAGACCATGTAGTGGTTGGGATAGCTTGCAGCGCCTTCAGGCGTATAGGTGGCCACCAGCCAGCCGCTCATGGGGCCCACGATCAGCTTTGCGCCCAAAGTAGGCAGATAGGACAGGGCGATATAGGAACCTTCCTTGCCCCGCGGCGCGATTTCTGCGGTAAACTGCATAAGCCGCGGCGACCAGAAGGCCTCACCAATGGTAAATACTGCAATAAAGAAGATTAAAGTGAAAAAGACCGGATCCCGCAGTTCCACCGGCACGTTCAGCCATTTTTCAAAGACAATATAGCCAAACCAGGTGTCCATCAGGGGGGTAAAAATCTCCGCCGGCATGGTGGCGATAAACACGGAGCTGGCAGATATCCAGGTACCGATGAGCATCATCTTGTAGGACCGCACCTTCATGGTCATAGCCGCAATCAACGGCACCAGGAACACGATCATGGTGGGGTTGAGAACACCATAGATATTACCGATTTTCACACCCTCACCCAGCACGCGGATGCCGTATTTGGGGAAGGTGTAATGGAAGTGATAGAAGGTCAGCCGCACAAAGACCAGAATACCCAGCATAAAGATGAAAATCCAGAATGCCCGCTGCCGGACCACTTCGGAGAAAATCTTCACTGTGTCCCGGCCTGCGCGTTTTGCCACTTCAATGGAGGCGGTGACCATATTACCTTCGGGGCGCTCCTGTGCAGGATGCACAACCACTTTACCGTCATCGTTACGCCAGATGCCGTCCCGGAAGGCCAGCACCATAAACAGGGTGGGAATGGTCAGGACAAAGCCCACCAGAAAGATGATCTGGTAGGTGGACATTTCAATGCCCATGGCAACCGGCACCATGTTGTGCTCGCCAAAGATGGTACGCACTTCATCAAAGATAATCGCGCCCAAAGCCCAGCCAATGTTCATCATGGTGTAGAACAGACCAAAGCCCAGGGTAGCGCCTTCTTTGGTTGTGTAGTGCTTGATACCCACCGACAGCACTGGCCCCATAATGGCGGTACCCACGGCCATAGGAAGAAAGCCCAGCAGGCTGACCAGATAAATATTGTTGGTCAACGGCATAAAGAAACGGCCAAAGAGCAGGAAAAACGTACCCATCAGCAGGGTCTTTTTAATGCCAACGGCGTCAACCACCGCACCCACCATAACCGTGACAACCGTCAGGGCCATGGACCACACGCCAATATATGACCCGGCGGATATATCTCCCAGACCGCAGTCAGCGCTCAAAAAGAGCACAAAGGCCATGTTCATGCCGCCATAGGCGCTGTACTCCACCAGTTTGGACAAAAACAGCAGCCACAGCTCGCGGGGGCTTCCCGTAAGTCCTTTCATGTAGCTCCAGATAATGTAGACAAAGGCCAGCCCAAGGCCGATACCGGTGACGACCATGACATAAAAGGCGAGGGAAATGGATTCCTGTGAAAACTGTGAAGCCATGCGGGGTTCCGTACTTCTCCGTTAGAGGTTGCGGTTTATATGCTGTCGATTAAAAACTGCGGGAAAGTATAGCATTCCCCGCCGGGAGGTCAACCCCGGAGGACACCCGGTGTCTTAAAAGACCCTTTCCTGCGACTTTTCATGGATATGGCAGATAAGATTGCCATACGCCGCGATGGTCGTATATAGTGGTTGGCATCGTCAACCATCTTGAAACTCCCAGAAAGCGGCGTGCATGAAACGTGTTATTCCCGGTTTTTCCCTGTCTTTGCTGCTGATCATCGGCGGCCTGCTGCTGATGCCCGGCATCAAATCCGCCTGTAGCAACCGCAGCGCCCGGGCCGCAGACCTTGCCTCGGAACTACAACGGCGGCTGGCAAACGATCTGGACGGCGCGTTTTCCAATCAATATGCCGATGTAGCAGCTGACGGTGACAATTATGACACCAGCAGCGATGACGAAGAGCTTGAGGACGACGAGGTATCGCCCCAATGCTGCGCCCCGGACGATCCCTGCGGCATGGAAATGGACGGACAGTGCCAATGCCCCGACCAGCTCTGGGATGATGTTGACTGCCGGGAAACGGTGGGCAACGGCGGCGGAGAACCCTACTGTATCGAAGATCTCGACTCCTGCCTGGAGGAAATAGACATCCCCATCACCGAAAGCGAGCTGATGGATCAGATGGAACTGGGCTGGATCAACGATACCCCCCCGGCGGTTTCTGCGGGGCCGGAACTGCTGATATGCAACAGCCACAGCATCTTTAGAGACCCGTACGAAAACCTGCTGCAGTTTGGCTACGATTTCGAGCTTGCAGACCCCGCGGCCCTGATCTTTGTCATTGACGGCATTGCGGGCTACGGACTGCTTCCCATTGACACCTGCGGCGTGGTGCGCATGCCCGGCACCCGGGCGTTGTGCAACGGAGCCACCGGCAGCAGCCTGCGCATTGATGTGCAGGGAGCCCTCATCACCTGGGACCTGGCGGTGGGCGGCTACCAGCCCTTTGGCCTGACCATCGACTGCCTCTAAAGCCGTGGGTTACAGCACCCGAATGCTAACCGATATCTAACATTCCCCTACCATTACCGTAAATATCGCCTGCCACAGTATCAGCGTAAAACTGAAATTGCTGTGTGTACAGGATCGATTATGATTGAGACATATCGGATACTGGTGGTGGACGACGAGGTGGATATTCTTGAGCTTCTGCGTTTCAATTTGCAGAAGGAAGGATACGGCGTGGAGTGTGCGGACACCGGCGAGCAGGCGGTGGGCAAGGCCCGGCAAATGCAGCCGGACCTGATAGTGCTGGACTTGATGCTTCCGGGCATCGGTGGCTTGTCGGTGTGCCGCATACTCAAGGAAGACCCGGACACCAGCGGTATTCCCATTGTTATGCTGACAGCAAAGACCGAGGACGAGGATATTGTGGCGGGGCTGCGGCTGGGGGCTGATGATTACGTCACCAAGCCCTTCAGCGTCAAGGTGTTGCTGGAGCGGGTACGGGCGGTGCTGCGGCGTCGCAGAGTGGAGCGCTTGCGCAACGGAGAGCCAGTGAACATCCATGATCTTGAAATTGATCCCGGCAGCAACCGGGTGCTGGTGGGCGGCGAACCCCGTCGTCTCACCGCCACCGGGTTTTCCATCCTGTATTATCTGGCGCGGCATCCGGGGCAGATCATCACCGACGAGCGGCTGGACAAACACCTGCAAACCACCGGAGCTCTGTTAAAGGACAAACCTCTGTACCTTGAAGTTGCCGCCCTGCGGGATGCCCTGCAACCCTGCGACGAGTGCATCGATATCCTGCGGGGCGTGGGCTACCGCATGGCCGAAGAAGTATACGAGATCGACTGAGCTCCCTCCCCCTTACTCATACGCTATCCGTGCCTGGGTGATGTAAAGTGTATCGCCGCCGCCGCCGCAATAGCCGTTCTTACCGTAGGCCACAGACAGTACGCCATCCTGATAGATAACGTCTTCCAGGGATATTTTGCACTGGGAATCATAGTAGGAATATATGGTAACCGGCTCGCTGCGGTAGCCGGTATCAGGGTTCAGTATCAGGGCATACAGGGCATGCATGTCATCAGGGGTATACAATACCGCAATGTCCCCGTAGTCCAGAGCAACCGCCCGTACTCCGTTGGGGGCTCCATCAAGATCCGGCATGTCCAGCAGCCGCAATTCCTGTGCTTCGCAGTCATAGGTAAGAGCACTGATTTTGCCCCGGCTGTAGTTGTATTGATTCGTCATGCCCACCACCAGACAAAAGGAGCCGTTGCTGCGCCGCAGCGGAACTCTTGCGGAAATGAAAAAGTCCCCTGAATCGGGAAAAAACATGGGGCTGCTCCAGCTTTGTCCCTCATTGTAGGAATACATGATCCCCTCCTGAGCAGTGCCAATCATGGTGTGCTCATCCAGCCGCGCCATCTCACCGATCCAGCCCATCTCAGGAGAAAACTGCACATAGGGCCATTGCCCGGTTGATTCATCATAAAACAGTATGCCCCGCTGGTAGTTTTCGTTCGTCAGTGTTATCATGGCAAAGCCTTTGCCCAAGGGACCCGGCTCAACAAAACCATACCATATATCACTGCTCCCAGACAGGTAAGAGCTTGGATACTTTTGCAAAAAGGGATCGCAAACCATCATTTCCAGCGGCCCGGGGCGTTCCCCGGCCATAACCGATGCCCAGGAGCCGTAACAGGACAAAGCCATGCATCGTGTTTCGCGGCTGTCTCCGCCATTGCTGGCATTTATGTCCGGCCATGTCACCATGCAGGGACGTCCATCCCAGGTAATCATTTCCATCATTTCATCAATCCACACCGGCTCCACCGGTGAAAGAGCATAGTCATTGTTCCCGTACAACTCCGGCAGATTGTACAACCAGCGGGCATGCTCACCCGCCCGGGCCTGCTGCAGGGTGTTGGCCCATATCGCCACCGATTCACCCTTGCCCTGCATGACCACCCCCACATCGCCACCGGGCAGCCCTCCCAGTTTCGCCACGGCTTCATGGCGCACACGGTTCATACCATCGTTGATAATGCCGATGGAAAGCATTTCCGGGGGCTGCGGCACGCCGGAACCGCTGATATGATGGCTGTAGACCCGGAGATTGTAATACTCTTCAGGCTGCCACCAGATATCATCAGCGTAACTGCGGTCCTGCAAAACGAGCCGGGAGGTCACAAACCCCAGCTTTTTACCGGATTCCAGAAGCAGGCTGGCGGTGGCGGTTGGGTTGACGTTGGGAGACTCGGTAAAGAACTCAATAAAGTTGGTAGAGTGTAAAGGCGTTTCCTGGTATCCAAAAATCAGTTTATTTCTGCCGGTAAGAGAATCGGAACATGAAAAGAGATAGGATATCCGGCCATCCCGGTTAAGATGCATATCCGGACCGGCAACGGGAACGCACATATTTATGTAGCGGCGATACATTTCAGAGGGTTCCCCAAAAGAATGGGAGCCCATGTTATAATCACTGCGCTTTGTAATTTCATGGTTGGAGCCCGTTGCCAAAAGCGCCACATGCACTCCGCTGCGCTGCACGCTGGTAATTTCCTCAATTGCAAGATCCTGCTGTGTCCATGCCCCTGCAGAAGTAACATCGTTGGGATCAATTATCCGATGCTGAACTCCGTTGCCCGTCGCGGGTTTTGCCACCTGCAAAAAGCGGTTGTCCGGCAGGGCGCAGAACCAGGAGGGTTCATGGTGAATAATGCCGAAGGGAGACGCGCCCCAGTCCGCTGCCACGGCATGGTGTTCCACCAGACCGCTGCCGGATTTCTTCACATAGACCATGATATGACCGTCGTCCGTCACCGCCATTGATCCGGCGGCAAAACCGTACTGTACACCGGGACGGTAAAATATTACCGAGGTCTGAATCTCCGTCTCCCAATGCGGACGGGCAAAATTGGTCACCGGCAGAGGCAAACGGATAAAGTAACCGGTGCCCTGTACGGTAATAAACACCACCGCAGCGCTTTCACTCACCGCCAGATCATGAAGTTTTATCAACTCATCATCGACATCCTGGGGCAGTCCCGGCAGTTCACGGTTGTCCGTCCATGTTTCCCCGTTGTCTTTGCTCAGGGCGTACATAACCGGACATCGGCTGTCCTCCCACAGGGCCAGTATCACGCCGTTGCCGCAGTCTACAACCCGGGTGTGTTCCAGCGTATCAGTACCATAGTCAAATGAATTCACCAGCACCGGCTCATCAAAGACCAGCACCGGGCTGTGCTCTGCCCCATCGCTTTCGGGCAACTCCGGTTCTTCCACGCATTCCGGCGCGGCAAGCTCTGCAAATCCGCTGTCCAGATACTCGTAGTCCCGGATATAATCTTCATCCAGCGTATCCTGCTCCCAGGGAAAATCCCTGTCATCGGCGTCATCATCGCTGTCGGGCCTGTCAGGACTGTCGGGCATGTCCAGCAAATCCATGCTGTCTGGCAATTCGATACCGTCGCTTACATCGGGGTCGTCATCCCTGTCACCATCGGGAAGAACCACGTCGGCGCTGTCCCCGTCCGGCGCAAGGTCACCGTCTCCCCCGGGCATGGGACCGATATGTACCACTTCGGTTCCGCATCCGGCGGCGACAATACCCATCCATACGGCAAACAGTACAAAAACAGCGTTTTTCAGCGGCATGGCATACCTCCGTGGTAGAAAGGCTAACCGGAAGCTCCCGCACACCTTGCAACTCCTCCACGTCCCATCATGATTCCGGTAGCACACTTGTCTCAATAATTTACCATACCACAACCATGATGCATCGTCAATATAACATCATATGTCGCCCCCAATCACCGGCACGCATCCGATTGCAGGCCGATTATAACAATGCCGGATCAATATTCCAAACACTATGAATTGCCGGTTTCATGACAAACGCCATTTCCGTCCAAAAAAATCGCATGAATTCCCAAAAAAATTATATTCCGCTTACATGAAAAACAAAAATCCGCTATACTCTTAACCAATCGGGAAACCGGTTGCAAGGTGAACACAGACATCAGGGACGTATACATCTATAAAGTTGGCCTTTGAGCTTTGGAAACACTGCCGCTGACACTGCCCCCCGGGCCCCAAAGCGGCGCAACGTTTAAACGCAGGATACGGTATGAAACGGTTTCACACAGTGCTGACAGCCATGCTCCTTTTGGGAGGACTGGTCCTCTGGGGCGGCTGCGAGGGAGGAAAGCTGTCCATCGCCACTGACGGCGATACGGACCAGGCCGACACCGTGGAACAGGAGGCCGAGCAAGAGGCCGAGATCGAAGCCACGGAGACCGACGGCGACGCCGAAGAGCAGGACAAGGAGCCTGCGGAGATCGAGGCGGACCCGGAAATCGACGGCGATGACGAGGAAACGGCGGACCCGGAGCCCGAACCGGAGCCGGAGGCCGAGGAAGAAGCGGTCATTGACGGCGACGAAGAAGAGGCCACAGAAGAGGAAACCGACACGGTTGAAGAAACCGAGGCAGACCCGGAGATCGACGGCGACGCCGGGGAAGAGACCGATCCGGAACCCGAGACAGACCCGGAGCCGGAAGCGGAACCCGAGGAAGAAGCCCCGGACCTCTGCGATCCCAACCCCTGCGACACCGACAACCACGAAGTCTGCATCCCGGCGGACGGCTCCTGCGGCTGCGACACCGGATACTGCCGCATTGACGGCCTGTGCATTGCCGACGGCGCGGCAAACCCGGAAGCGGTCTGCCAGATCTGCGACGTTGACCGCGACGAAACCGGCTGGAGCGGCGCTCCTAACGGCAGCCCCTGCGCCGACGCCAACCTCTGCACCACCGACGGCGTGTGCATCGCGGGTCAGTGCAACGGTCGGCTGGTTGACTGCAACGATGACGATATCTGCACCGACGACAGCTGCGAACCAGCAGTAGGTTGCGTGTACGCCGACGCCCCCCGGGACGAATGCGACGTATGCCACGGCGACAACACCAGTTGCGCAGGCTGCGACGGCGTGCCCAACTCCGGCCGTATTCTTGATGCTGCTGACGGATGCTGCCTGCCAGAGGAAATGGACTGCACCACCATCTGCTTTGGCCCTGCGGTAATCGACGACTGCGGCGTTTGTGACGGCTTTAACGCCGATAAAGACTGCCTTGGCGAGTGCTACGGCCTTGCCACGGAAGATACCAACGGCGTGTGCTGCATTCCCGACGACAAAGACTGCGCCGGTATCTGCGGCGGTCCCAGCGTTACGGGTTCCAATGGCGGATGCTGTCTGCCGGAAGAACAGGACTGCGCCTTTGTGTGCAACGGCACCAATGTGACAGACCCCCAGGGCGGCTGTTGCCCGCCGGAAGCCCTTGACTGCGGCGGCATTTGCGCCGGCCCATGGATCACCGATCCCAATGGCGGCTGTTGTATGCCGGAAGACCTGGACTGCGCCGGTATCTGCAACGGTCCCAGCGTTACCGGCTCCGAAGGCGGCTGCTGTCTGCCCCAAGAACAGGACTGCGCCTTTGTGTGCAACGGCACCAGCGTGACAGACCCCCAGGGCACCTGCTGCCCGCCGGACGCCCTTGATTGCGGCGGCATTTGCGCCGGTCCATGGATCACCGACCCCAATGGCGGATGCTGCATGCCCGAAGACCTTGACTGCGCAGGCATCTGTAGTGGCCTGTCCGTCACGGACCCCAACGGCGCGTGCTGCCTGCCGGAAGAACAGGACTGTCAGGGTATCTGCAACGGCCCGGCGGTCACCGACACCAACGGCGCGTGCTGTCTGCCGGAAGAACAGGACTGCGCGGGTATCTGCAACGGTCCGGCCCTTGAAGACGAATGCGGCGTGTGTGAAGGCGGTAACGCCGACAAAGACTGCCTTGGCGTGTGCTTTGGTGACGCCACGGAAGACACCAACGGTGCATGCTGCGTCGCAGCCGAAAAAGACTGCGCCGGTATCTGTAATGGCCCGGCGGTGGAAGACCCCGAAGGCACATGCTGCCAGCCCGCCGAACTGGACTGTGCAGGCATCTGCAACGGTCTGTCCGTCACCGACACCAACGGCGCGTGTTGCCTGCCGGAAGAACAGGATTGCGCGGGCATCTGCAACGGTCCGGCAATCACCGATGGCGATGGCACCTGCTGTCTGCCAGCTGACCTGGACTGCATTGGCTTCTGTTTTGGCCTTGCAGAGGAAGACGACTGCGGCATCTGCGAAGGCAACAATGCGGATAAAGACTGCCTTGGCGAATGCTTCGGAATTGCTACCGAGGACATCAACGGCACCTGCTGCGATCCCGCGAACCGCGACTGCGCAGACATCTGCTTCGGCCCGGCGGTGGTCGATCCCCAGGGCGCATGCTGCCAGCCGGAAAATCTGGACTGTGCCGGTATCTGTAACGGTGTATCCGTCACCGACACCAACGGCGCGTGTTGTCTGCCGGAAGAACAGGACTGCGCGGGCATCTGCAACGGCTTGTCGGTCACCGACACCAACGGCGCGTGCTGTCTGCCGGAGGAACAGGACTGCGCAGGCATTTGCAACGGCCCGGCGCTGGAAGATGACTGCGGTGTGTGCGAAGGCACCAACGAAGACAAAGACTGCCTTGGCGTGTGCTTTGGCGACGCCACGGAAGACACCAACGGCGTGTGCTGCGTCGCAGCCGAAAAAGACTGCGCCGGTATTTGCAACGGTCCTGCGGTGGAAGACGACTGCGGCGTGTGCGACGGCACCAACGAGGCAAAAGACTGCCTTGGGGTGTGCTTTGGTGACGCCACCGAGGACATCAACGGCGTATGTTGCACCGAAGTGGATAAAGACTGCGAAGGCATATGCAACGGCCTGAAGGTGGAAGACCCCGAAGGGGCCTGCTGCCTTTCCACGGACATGGACTGCGCCGGAATCTGCTTTGGTATCGCCACCACGGATATGTTCGGCGACTGCTGCCAGCCTGATGAAATCGACTGTCACAATATCTGCTGGGGCACCGCAACCTTTGATCCCAACGGCGCATGCTGCGAACCCGAAGAAACCGACTGCGAAGGCTTCTGCGACGGCCCGGCGGTGGAAGACGCCGATGGCGTGTGCTGCTGGCCAGAGGAACTTGACTGCAACAACATCTGCTGGGGAACCGACGTAGTTGACGATTGCGGTGTATGCGGTGGGCTTAATGCTGACAAAGATTGCTTGGGCGTATGCTATGGCAACGCCACAACCGACCTTGAATTCAACTGTTGCCTGCCGGAAGAAATCGACTGCGAAGGCTTCTGCAACGGTCCGGCGGTTGAAGACGCAGAAGGAACCTGCTGCTGGCCGGAAGAAATCGACTGCAATGCTATTTGCTGGGGCTCTGCTGTTTCTGACCCCGAAGGCACCTGCTGCCTGCCGGAACAAACCGACTGTCTGGGCATCTGCCTTGGCACCGCGGTTACCGACGGCAGCGGCGTGTGTTGCCAGCCGGAGGAAATCGACTGCGCCAACGACTGCTTCGGCGGCCTTGTGGTGGATGTCTGCGGCGTGTGTGGCGGCGATGGCACCTCCTGCACCCCGGGGGCGGCAAACCTCTACGCACTGGTGCTGTCCGGCGGCGAGCACATGGGCTACTTCACAGAGTCCTTTAACTTCGGCAGCAGCCAGGAAATCACGGTCCAACAGATTGTTGACCCCGACACCGGCCAACCTGTGTGGATAAAAATCCCCGGTGACACGGTGCTGAACAACGTCACCTTCAGCCGTGGCATCACCTCCGGCACCATGCTATGGGACTGGCGGCAGCTGATTGAACAGGGCGACCTGGAAAATGGCCGCAAGGACAGCTGCGTTGTGGAAGGCTACGACGACATGGGCGTGCCCACGGTGCGCTGGCACATGACCAACTGCTGGCCTGCCACCATGGTACAAAGCCACAGCGACACCGGTGAAGTATCTGAAACCGTAACCATCGTATTTGAATCTATCGTACGCGAACTATAAGGAACAGGTATCGTTATGAAACTCCGTAAAACACTGCTGCTGACCGTTGTTATGACCATTGCCGCCACCGCTGCGGCACTGTTGTTTGCCGTTAACAGCCCCAGCGCAAACGCCGCAGATCCCATGCCCCCGGTGGACCCCACTTCCGACCCCCTGGCGGCCTTCCAGTACCAGCTTGACTGCGGCCCCATGGGGCAGGGCTATTTCACTGAAATCAGCAATATTGGCTCGGAAAGCGAAATCGTTGAACACCGGATTGTCAACGACCAGGGCGTAGAAGTATACCAAAAAATCCCCGGACGCCTGACCAACAACAACATCACCCTCAAAAGGGGCATTACCTCAGATATGTATATGTGGGACTGGCGAAAAATGGTGGAAGACGGTGATTATGAAAACGCCAAGGCCATGTGTACCGTCACCATGATGGACCAGACCGGCACCCCGGTTGCCACCTGGGAGCTGACCAACGCCTGGCCCGCAGCCATCACCACCCCCAAACCCGGGGCCGACGGCACCACGGGCCTTGAGGCAATCACCCTGGTCTGTGAAGGCTACGAGCGCACAATGTAATACCGCTCATTGCGCCGGTAACACCCGGCACCGACTATTGCGCCGACACCCTGTATTTTCAGGGCTGTCGGCGTTTTTTTTGTTGACTCTCACCCCAGTGAGGCGAGAATAAAAGCACCATGACCACGCAACCCGCGGCCCTGCCGCCCATCGAATGCATGGGGGTGACCATCGCCTTTGGCAGCCATACGGTTATCCGGGATCTGTCCCTTGCTGTGCAGCCCGGGGAATTCGTGGCCCTTGGAGGCGATTCCGGTACGGGGAAAAGCACGCTGCTACAGGCCATCATGGGCTTTACACCGCTACAGGCCGGGGAGGTCCGCATTATGGGACAACCCCTGAATCCCGCAACGGTGTGGCAGCTGCGGCGGCACATCGCCTATGTGCCCCAGGAGGCCCAGGTGGGCAACGGCATGAAAACCGAAGCCTTTTTGCAGCGTCCCTTTAGCTACAAGGCCAACGCCGGGCAACGCTACGATGCAAAGGTAGCCCGGGAACTCTTTGATTGCTTCCGGCTGCCGCAGCGGCTGTTTACATCGCCCCTGCACTCCCTTTCCGGCGGCGAAAAACAGCGCATCGCCATTATCGGGGCCATTCTGCTAAACCGGCCCCTGTATCTTCTGGACGAAATCACCTCGGCTTTGGACGAAGACAGCACCCGGGCGGTTACCGACTGGTTTGCGGGACAAACCGACGCCACCATACTGGCGGTGGCCCACGACGCCGTGTTCCGCGAGGCAGCCCGGCGCATAGTTCCCCTGCGGGTCAACGGAGATCAGCCATGAGCTCTGCCCTTGATATCGGCTATGGGGCGCTGGCAGCGGGTTATCTGCTGATCCTGATTCCCCTTGCCATCATGCTGTACCTGAGGGTGTCCTTTTTAAGCGACACCCTTATCGCTTTGGTGCGCATGACCCTGCAGTTGCTGTTTGTGGGCTTTTACCTGCAGTTCGTGTTCAACCTGAACCTCTGGTGGCTCAACTTCATATGGCTGCTGGTGATGGTGCTGGTGGCGAACCTCAACATTCTCAACAACAGCCGCCTGCGCCGCCGGACCTTTCTGGCCCCCATGTTTGTGGCCATGTCCGCGGGCATGGGTATTCCCCTGCTGTATATGATCGGCGTGATTTTGCGGCTGCCCAACCTGTTTGAAGCCCAGTATTTCATACCTTTGGCGGGCATGATTATGGGCAACTGCCTGCGCTCCAACATTGTGGGCATGCGGAGTTTTTACGGCACATTAAAAGAACAGCGGCCCGCCTTTTTGCTGACATTGTCCCAGGGCGCAAGCCTGTGGGAAGCCCTGCTGCCCCATGTGCGCCGCAGCTTTGAGGACGCCATTGCCCCGGCGGTGTCCGGTATGGCAACCATCGGCCTGGTGGCGCTGCCGGGGATGATGACCGGTATTATCATGGGCGGCACCAATCCCATGACCGCCATCAAGTATCAGATCGCCATCATGATTGCCATTTTTACGGGGCAAACCCTGTCGGTGTTTTTGGGCATCGTGCTGACCCTGCGCCGCAGTTTCACCCCCTTTGGCGTTTTGCGCAGCGATATCTTCAGAAAAGAATCATAACAAAAGATTACTCCGCGAACCCACTCGGGACGCTATATGCGGTTTCCCGGGACCGAAGCATGGGTTTCACGGGGCAAAATTTCATTTTTTTGCTACATATCGTTTTTATCTTGTAAGAACCCCCTTTTTTGCTGCGTCATTTCCCGAGGCGGGCCCGTGGGTCGCCCTTGCCCGTCCCGTGAAACGCCCCATGGCGTCCCGGGGAAATTGACACTTTTACAAATGACTATGCAGTATATGAGAATATTTCAGACCCAAAACCGGCGTTATGACGCGGGGCGTCAGGGGCAAAATGAGGAAGTAAAAAAAGGTTCCGGGTGCCATAGTTTCACGGCATCGCAGATGCCGGGAAGCTGTGCAACAACGTATCATGGTCAGGACTGTCTCGCGGTCCCACAACAACGTTCGTCCCGGGTAGCGCATCTGCGCGTATCGAGGGATGCATATACCCCCGTTACCCTTCGAGACGCCTTCGGCCCTCAGGGCGAACGGGGTACGGGGAGGATCAAACCATGTATTTATCAACGATATGATGAAGGGGTGCCACGGTCTTTCACCGAAGGTGAATGGCCGTGCCAACCTTACACTGGAACACACACTGCCATCGATCCTGCGGCTCGAAGACAGTGGCACCCGCACCGTAATGCTATGGTCAATACTTGTTCTAATCCTACATGGTCAGCACAGCCTCCCAACCTTCGGTTGTGAGACTATGGCACCCGGGGTGTGACTATTCGCTGTTGTGCATCTTCCACCTGGAAGCCAACCACTGCCATTTTCGGGCAACTTTGCGATTTGTGTCGATGCCAATTTTTTCTTCCATATATTTGCACAAAGCTGCTTCTGCTTTTTCATATTCAGCCCTATAAAATTCCCTCTCATCACAATCATCAGAAATCATGTCAAGGAATGCTGGGTTTGAGTAATCTATGAATATTGTCCCATCATGATCTTGCGATAAAAATTGACATGTAAAATCCCATATGTGCTTAAATACATCCAATTGTTCCCCGCAAACCCCACAAGCCTCTGCTGCCTCAGGACTGCAAAAAATAAGCGTATCCGCGTCTATCTCTACCCTTGGGTATATCGTCTCGTTTGATTCAATATCATATGCCCGTACAATTCCATCACCCAGAATTTCACCGGTTTCCAGTTTACTCCCCTGCCCCAAGGCGACTCCACCCCGTACTAAAGTATTACGCTGAAGCATTCTAATTGAGGCAAAAGAAATGCCAAATGCAAAAATTATAATTGTACCAAGCGCTTCTAACGCTGTCTTGCCTGTAAGATCGGCGGAAATTGATATGCAATCCGTGAATGAAGAAATAATTACATCTTCTGCAAAAACCCCAGAATTGGATACACTCTCCAAATTAGAATGTTGGGCAACTTTCAAGTCAGTTATTGTTTTTTCTGGAAATACATCAAGAAAGCACTGTCTGAATTCGGCAATGTCACCGACAACCTTTTCCAATGCCCCTTCATATTCATCAGTCATCATCAAGGATCTATGCCCCCGTAATTGGTTTGAAACACCTAAAAGGTCTATAAATGCCGATAAATATAAACGCATTCCTGCTTTGGAATTGTTGCTATTCTCCATAACACTAACCTCGCCGAATCTTTTCTTTACTTCGTATTGATAAAGCAGCCGCTATTTTTTGCCTTATTTTTCAATCACATACAACATATTAATATAAAACACAAAGCTGTTGGTATATTTTCCTGATTTTGACATACCAAAAGACCACAAAATAAAGCACGTGCCATGCACATTTTCTAGTAGGAAGAAAAGACACGGGCAAACTTCGTTTGGCCCGTGCCACACGCCAAGGGGTTTGTTATCCCCTGCTCCCCACTTCCCCCACAAAACCCATTCCGGTCGCAGGGCATTCTTGCACCCCGGGGCATCATCTGCTAGCATAATACAGTTAACCGCCAAGGAGGTTTGTGCATGAAAAAGCTGGCAGTGGCAACCCTGATGATCGCGATCCTTACGGGCCTGACCCTTTCTTCCGCCCTGGCGGTGGAGGTGGGCGACACCGAGGTGTTTTACTACACGGATCATACTCTTTTTCCGCCCAATACCCCGGATAACCAGACGCCCCTGACCGCCACCTGCCGTCTGGTGTCGGAAAACGCCTACTGGTTTGTGGCCAACAATCTGGACTACTCCCTGCCCGGCGGCTATAGCGCCGACGACCTGATGGACTGGTACGCCGCCTTTGAGGTGGACACGCCTTCGGAAGAACCCGGCGGGATGTTTGCCCAGGTGGTAAGCCGTTATGGTCGCGCCGAAGCCAATGACGACGACCCCAAACTCTACATCCTGATCCACGATTTCGGCGTACAGCCCCATCGCTGTCAGGTGTACAGCTATTTCCGCGCCGAAGACTTTGACACCGAAAACGCCAAGCGCAACCCCCACGACATGCTGTATCTGCACGCCGCCAGCATGGACGGCGAGGATGTCTGCGGCAACACCACCACCATCACCCGGAACGTGGCCATCCCTGCGGGCCTGACCTCGCTGGTGCATCTGACGGTCAACAGCAGCGATCCCGCCGAGGCTCCCTGGGTGCGGCAGGGACTGGCGCTGCGCTCCCTGTACATGGCGGGGTATATGCCGGAAGTCCTCAACGATCTGCGGGACTTCACCGACCGGCCCAACGCCCGGTTTATCGAGCAGGACCGGGGTTCCACCTACGATTACAGCACCGGTGCGCTGCTGCTGTTTTTCACCTATCTGGAAGAACAGCTTGGCGCCGAGACTCTGCTCTCTGTGGTGCAGTCCACCCAAAGCGGCTTTGACGGCCTTACCGACGCCATCGAGCAAAACGGCGGAGCCATCACCGGCCTTGATTTCCATCAGCGCTGGATTGTGGCCAACTGGCTCAACAGCGGCCGGGACTACGGCTACAGCAGCATCACCTTCCCGGAGCTGCTGCCCACCCGCCTGATCCGCAGTCTGGACAACAGCGAAATCGTGCCCATCGCCGAATACACCACCGAGTACATCAAAATCGAAACCGATGAACTCACCATTGACGACCGGCTGCGCATTACCCTTGCCGACGACGACGTGGACAAGCTGCGGGTGCAGGCAATCCAGATTCAGGACCCCAAAGAGAACAGCCTGATATTGCCCTTTGAGCGGCTTGTGACCCCTGAAGGTAATCCCTATATGCAGCTTGACCTTATCGGCCTGGGCACCTCCAGCCCCCATGTGCTGGTGCAGATCACCCGCATGGAAGACGCCGACATCGTGCCCCTTACCCCGCATCTGACCACGGAAATCAACCCGGAAATTCCGGTTGACGGCGACGATGATGTGATGGAGCCGGAACCGGAACCCGAGCCGGAACCGGAGCCGGAGCTTGATGAGGACGCGGACCCGGAATTTGAGGAATATGTGCTGGAACGCCGGGACCGCAGCAACGGCAGTTCATCCAGCGGTTGCGCCGCCTCCGGTGCGGGCCTGCTGCCTTTGCTTATGGGTCTGATGATCTGGAGACGTCAGCGGTGCCGGAAGAACGGGTAACATTCCCATCCACCGATGCAACCATTGAGGGCCGGGTTTCCACGGTTGAAGACCCGGAGCATTGCGTGGTCATGGCCCATCCCCATCCGCAGATGGGGGGCGACATGGACAACAATGTGGTGCGGCTGGTGTCCCACTGGCTAAACCGGCGCAACATCGCCACGCTGCGCTTTAACTTCCGGGGCATGGGCGCATCCACCGGCAGTTACAGCGACGGCAAGCTGGAACCCCACGACCTGCTGGCGGCCATGGGCGAGGCACGGCGATGGTTTCCCAACGCCATGCAATCTATCTGCGGCTACAGTTTCGGCGCGTGGATATGCTGGAAGCTGGCCGCCGCCGGAGAGATTCAGTGCCCGGTCACCCTTATCAGCCCCGCCCCCAACCTGATGCCCTTTGACGAATCACCCACCCTGCTGCCGGTGCATGTGTTTATGGGCGGCGCAGACACCCTGATTCCCCTGGCCCGGGTCCAGAGCTTTGCCAAACGTCTTGGCAGCAACGCCCGGCTCACCATACACCAGCAGGCGGATCATTTCTGGATCAACCGGGAAGCCTGGCTGGCGGAACGCATCGCCCCCTTTGTCACCGGGGCGTAAGAGAGCGCCTTTGTCTTATGCGCAGACCAGGTGTTCCAGCTGTTTGGAAAACACCTCGTAATTCATGGAATAATCGATGGGGCATTCCACCAGGGCCACGGTGTTGCTCACAAAGGCGGCGTTCAGCACTTCGATGATATCGTCATCCGGCCCCACCCGAAAGCCCTTGGCCCCGTAACTGTTGGCATAGGCCACAAAATCCGGATTGCCGTAATCAAGGGCAAAGTCAGGCAGGCCCTTGTCCTGTTGTTTCCACTTGATAAAGCCGTAGGCATTGTCCCGCAGCACCAGCACCACCACGGGAATCTTCAGCCGTACCGCGGTTTCCAGCTCCTGGGAGTTCATCATAAAACCGCCGTCGCCGCAGACCGCCAGCACCTTGCGGTTTGGATACAGCATTTTTGCCGCCATGGCCGTGGGAAGCCCGGCGCCCATGGTGGCCAGAGCGTTATCCAGCAGCATGGTGTTGGGCTGATAGGTTTTGTACAGCCGGGCAAACCACAGCTTGTAAATACCGTTATCCAACGTCAGGATATCCTCGTAGGCCAGCACCCGGCGCACGGAACGCACCACATGAGCGGGATGCAGGGGATATTGCCGGGGGACATCTTCCGCCAGTTTTTCGTCCAAAAGCTCCCGGGTACGGCGGTAGATGGGGAACTCCCGGTCACGGGTCACCATGCGGCCCAAAGCCTTAAAGGTGGCGGCGATATCGCCGATAACCTCCACCTGGGGATTGTAATACCGGTCCGTGGCCGCAGGCACAAAGTCGATGTTCACAATGTTCTTTTTGGCATGGCGGTTCCACACAAAGGGCGGATACTCCACAATATTGTAACCCACGGTGATGATCAGATCCGCCTGATCAATGCCGCAGTTGACGTAATCCTGCTTGTGAATCCCAGTTGCGTACAGGCTGTAGATGCAGTCGGCGGAGACCACGCCCTTGCCCATTTGGGTATGGACCGCATACATGCCGGTGCGGGCGATAAAGGTTTCCAGCGCCTTGCGCACCCGGTTGCGGTTTGCGCCGCTGGACACGATAATCAGCGGACGTTTGGCGTTGTTGATAAGCTCCACCGCTGCGGCCAGGGCTTCGGGGTCCGGCGCAGGCAAGCGGTGCGACCCTCTGTGCTGCATTGGGGCTGCGCAGTCCAGCTCCGCCACATCTTCCGGCAGCTCGATATGCACGGCTCCGGGACGTTCCCGCTCTGCGGTTTTAAAGGCTTCCCGCAGGGTGGTGGGAATGGTGTTGGGATCGCTGATGGTCAGGGATTCTTTGGTTACGGGACGCATCAGGCTGGGAATATCAACGATCTGAAACGCCCCCTGCCAGTTATCCCGCATGGCCTTTTGCCCGGACACCGACACCAACGGCGCACCGATAAGCTGGGCATGGGCAATGCCTGTCACCAGATTGGTGGCCCCGGGTCCAAGGGTGGAAATACACACCCCGGCCCTACCCGTCAGACGCCCGACCGTGGCAGCCATAAAGGCGGCGGCCTGCTCGTGCCGGGTGATGACGACTTCAATATTGCTGGTGCGCAGGGATTCCAGCAGGTCAAGGTTTTCCTCGCCGGGAAGAGCGAACACATACTGCACGCCCTCTTCCTCAAGTTGTCGTACAAAGGCATCGGAGGCTTTCATCTCAGCCCTCCTGCACCACCACGGTTTTAATATTCACAAATTCGTGCAGACCCCAGTGGGAAAGCTCCCTGCCTACACCGGATTTTTTGATGCCGCCAAAGGGCAAACGAGGATCGCTTTTCACCATGTCGTTGATGGCCACAAAACCGCTGTCTATGGAGGCTGCAAGTTTTTCCGCAAGCTCAAGATCACGGGTCCACAGGGCCGCCCCAAGGCCGAACTCCGTGGCATTGGCCTGTTGCAACGCCTCTTCAAGGGTATCCACCACAATCATGGCGGCAATGGGACCGAACACCTCCTGCTGCACCACCCGCATATCCGGGGTTGTGTTGGCCACCAGGGCTGGCAGCACAAAATACCCCCGATCATCCCAGCTGTGAGGCTGGTAAATCTCTCCGCCCCGCTTGCGGGCGTCCTCAAGCTGCTCGTTGAGTTCCTTCATAAAGGATTTTCCTGCCACGGGTCCGATGTCTGTCTGCAGGTCCATGGGATCGCCCACCTTCAGAGCTTCCAGCCGGGTTACCAGCGCATCCCGGAAGGCTTCCGCCACCGGGCGCATGACAATAAAGCGCTTGGCGGCGATACAGCTTTGCCCGGCGTTGATCATGCGGGAGGCAATGGCCATGTGTGCAGCCTTTTCGATATCGGCATCTTCCAGCACGATAAAGGGATCGCTGCCCCCCAGTTCCAGCACCATGGGTTTCAGGTTGGCTCCGGCGATTTCGCCCACCTTCATACCCGCCGCCGTGCTGCCGGTAAGGGATATGGCGTCCACCATGTCGTTTTTCACCAGCCGCATGGCTCCCGCAGGCGGCACCAGCAGCGTGGTAAAGGTGTGAATGGGCAGACCACCCTTGCGGAAGATTTCCTCGATGGCAAGGGCGCACAAGGGCACGTTGGAGGCGTGTTTCAGCATACAGACATTGCCGGATACAATGGCGGGAACCGCGGCGCGGAACACCTGCCACATGGGAAAGTTCCAGGGCATAATCGCCAGCACGATGCCCAAAGGATCGTAGCGGACATAACTTTTTTGCGCCCCGGTATCAATTTCCTCGGGATGCAGAAATGCTTCAGCGTGCTCTACATAGTAGTCACAGAGCCATGCGCATTTTTCCACTTCTGCCAGGGCCTCCCGGATGGGCTTGCCCATTTCCATGGTCATCAGTTCGGCGTAATGCTGCGCATTGTTCCGCAGTACATCGGCGGTGGACCGCATATAATCCAGACGCTGATGCAGGGGCACCAGCCGCCAGCGCTCGAAACGCTTCCGGGCGTCCCGTACCGCCTCGTCCACCTGTCCGTCGGTCATGACATCGACAACGCGGTTGATATCCCCGGTATATGGATTTATGGATTTCATAGTGCCGGTCATGGGATTCTCCTTTTCGGTCCGTAGTTTGCCGCCCGGTCAACCCGATGGTCGCCGGACATGTCGTCTGTAAAGGACAACTGCGCTACTACATACAGGGAGCAGAACCCAATTTATACGATGGAAAATCCCAGCAATCTCCGGATATAAGCGTACTCCTCCGATATCCAGAAACGCAGCAGATCCGCCTTCTGGTCCTGCACCCACTGCTCACCCTCACCCTGGCCATAGGCCTCCACCCATCCCATGGCACAGGAAAGGTCGTTACACACTATCAATCCGGCGCGGTTCGCCGTGAAAAATATGGAACGGTACCACTGCCCGAAATCAAAGGAATCCTGCAAGGCCACAAAGCGCTCCACGTATTTTTCCAATACGGGACGCTGTTTACGGGGCAGGCCCCGGGCAATGTTTTTACGCATGGACGCCAGCATATCCTCATCGGTGCCGGGGCGATACTGATCGTCGATGACCGTCACCGCAGCTTCCAGCCAGGCCCGTAGTTTGTCGGCGCGGTAGACCGTGGCCAGCACATGACTGGGTCGCGCCAGCGTGGCGGCCCTGCCGATATGGAACAACAAATCCTGCTGGGGATAATTTTCAAAGGCATTGGTGGGAATCACAATGGTGCCGGGATACACCGGGGCCACGCTGATGCGTTCCCCCTGCCCGCTTTGCAGATATACCTTTGGCAGCGGCGCATCAATAATACTGTTGACATAACCCACGGTGCTGCAAAAATTCAGCGATTCCGTCAGAGGCAGATGATCGTGCTTGTGCAGGCCAGCCTTTTTGGGGTGGGACAATACGATATTGTCCACATGATGATACAGCACACTGCAAATCTGCCCGGCCTCGCTACGTCCCTGTTCCGGGGTCACGGCTCCGTGCCATAACTCCGGACCGAGAATGTCCATTGCCTCCACCGCTTCATCCGGGGACTGCTGATTGAAAAACTCCCGGGCCGTGGCATCTCCGCCATGGAGATAATGCAGGGCTGCGGTATGCACAAAAGCCTTGTCAAACTGCTCAAGATTGTAGTTCAGCTCAAAAAGCCGCTGATAGGGCTCGGGATCGAAAGGATTGCTGCGCACCGCATCCTCAAAGGCCACCATGGCATGAGGCCAGTGCTCCCGGTCCGCAAGGTACAGGGCACCGCGCTGCATATGGTAATCAGCAGCGGCGGCATGATCCATATCCGCCAAAAGCCGCAGAGCCTCGGCGGCCTGATCCGTCATGCCTGCACTGCGATACATGTCCAGAAGTTTTTTAAGGAGAATGATTTTGCCCGGGGTATCGTTACCAGGCAGACGGGCAAGCTGCCGCCGGTACACATCGTCAAGACGCTCCCAGGCTTTGGCTTCCGTCAGCAGATTTTCCATAATGGCCAGGGGCACCACATTTCCGCTGTCCGCATCCAGTACCCGGTTATAGGCATCAATACAGGCCAGAGGATCACTGCCGTGCTGCCGTATGGCATCGCCAAGTTCCATGGCGCTTTCGGCATCCCCGGTCAACTCATACAGGCGGCTCAGGGCATCAATATGCCCATCCCACTGCTTTTGTTCGCCATACACCTGCGCCAGCTCCCGCAGCAACTGGGGATTCTCCCTGTCCTTTTGAAGCATGGCTTCAAGGTCACCGATGGTACGACCGGCATCAACCTGTTTCGGCTCGGACATCGTAAACTCCTCACATACCTGTAACTTACCCGCATGGGGTCCTTCCATAGAGTTTAATCACGATGTGGGGGGGCTGTCAATTACCCTGAAGCCTGTAGCATATTTTTCAGTGATATCACTATCTCCGGTTTCGCGGTCCCACAGGATGCGGTGAGTCCCCTTGACCACACCCGCAGCAACGTGGTAGTAACAGGTCACTGACCGCGGTTTTAACCGCCAGAACAAAGGGATCACACATGACGGTGCAACAACCCGCCGAAATCCGCTGCTCGGTATGCGGCAAATCATTTCAGCCCCGGTTCCGCTATCAGGTGCAGGAACTGAAACAACAGCGACGTTTTTACTGCTCGCAGTTATGTATGCTCAACGATGTAAATACACAGCCGACCCAAACCTGCTCCACCTGCGGCAAACAGTTTACCCCGGAATTTGCCTTTCAGGTTGCTATTGTCAAAGGCGAGGCCCGATACTACTGCTCCGATGCCTGTCGCGCCCCCTCCCAAATGGCTGACATGAAGCGCACGCGGGGCACCCGCCGTATTGCGGTGCTGAACCAAAAGGGCGGCACCGGCAAAACCAGCACTGCTGTCAATGTAGCCGCCGCCTTTGCGGCCCGGGGTCATTCTACTCTGCTGGTGGATATGGACCCCCAGGGCAACGTGGGCGTAAGTCTTGGCATCCACGGCACCGACGCTGCCTATAATCTGATGCTGGGCACCCAAAAACTCAACGATCTGGCGGTGCCCATCCGTTCCGATCTGGAAGTAGTGCCTTCCAGCGACACTCTGGCCCAGGCGGATATCGATCTGGTGCCTTTGGAAAAACGGGAATTCAAGCTGCGGGAACGCCTGCGCTCTTTGGATAACGACTTTGATTTTGTTATTCTGGACTGCGCCCCCAGCCTGTCGCTGCTGAACAAAAACACCCTGCTGTACGCAGAGGAAGTGGTTATCCCTGTAAGTTGCGATTATCTGTCGCTGGTTGGTGTCAAGCAGGTGCTTAAAACCCTGGACAACATCAATAAGCAGTTTAACCACCGGGTGAAGGTTGCCGGGGTTATTCCCACCTTTTTCGACACCCGTACCAATATCAGCCACGAGGTGATTCGCAACCTGCAAAACCGCTTCAAGGATGCAGTATTGCCGCCGGTGCGCATCAACACCCGTATCAAGGAAGCCCCGATTTACAAACAGACGATCTTCGAATACGCGCCGGACAGCAATGGCGCCGAGGATTACCTGGCCATTGCCGGAGCGCTGTTAAGCCGCTAAGGGCTTATTTGAAGGCTTTCATGGCTGTGGGCTTAACTTCTGTGCCAAGCATGGATTGCAGCATACGGGCATACCCCTTAGGCAACCTGCCCCGCCCTTTGGTTTCGGCGATAAGGCACAGGGTTGTATCTCCGCTGTGAATCCGCGCAATATCAATGACCGGGCCACGGACACGACGCCCCTTTTTACGGGCAAAGCGCAGCAGACCCCAGCTGTCATCTTCACCAAAGGCAGCCGTCACCACCGGGCCGGTGGAAAACAGCGCCTTCAGGCGGGTCAACTCATCCTCAAACCACGATTCCATATCCACTTTTGCGGTTTGCTCCGGCGGTGCATCGCTGCGCCGCGATGCGGAAATCCATATGCTGACATCCTCAACACGGGCGTCATCACCGGCCACCACCTGCTTCATGGGCTGCAAATGCATGGCAAAGGGAGGCCGGGTTTCGCAACCGGCCATGGCAAACCACTGGGCCACTTTTCCGCCTGCCTTTTGGCGCAGGGGGGCAAAGGAAGCGGGAATTCGCAGGGTGCGGTTAGCGGCGGCAATGGGCAGTGCGCCGTCGTGGGCATAGCCGGGCATCCATTTGATGCTGCGGGAAATAAAGGCCATGTGGTCCAGCAGTTCCAGATCATCACCCTTGCCCGCAAGACCGGTTATCAGCACTGCGGAGGTGTTACCCATATGCAGCCACAGTTGCAAATCCGCAAGCTTGTCACCCATGGGAATGCCCACCAGACGACCTGCGGCATAGTCCTTGGGTTTGCCGGTATAGGTTACCTTCAACTGGGCAGGGCTGAGGTTCTGCGCCTGTAAATCCGGGCGCATGCGCTCTATGAGCCGCCACAGGGTTTTGGAGGAATCTTTGGCCATATCCGCCAGGGCAACCCGATGGTTATGCAGGGCCGTCACCGTCATCCGGGGAATTGTGGTGCCGG
>Ga0209475_10001432_pt1 | contig 30427 bp, 21 predicted proteins | sample tdDd471_FD_187128 | JGI IMG/M metagenome (GOLD analysis project Ga0209475, IMG submission 187128) | Marine sediment microbial communities from the Atlantic coast under amendment with organic carbon and nitrate - tdDd47.1 (SPAdes)... | ecosystem: Environmental > Aquatic > Marine > Coastal >... | reverse complement strand
ATCGGGAAAATATTATTCCTCCCCATGTTGTTACCGGCCTGAATATGAATTTTTTCCCCATGGGAAGACTTTTTAGAAAATCGGGAGGTTTTTTCATGCGCAGAACCTTCAGGGATAATCTACTTTATTCTATTGTGTTTCGCCAGTATATGGACTTTCTGGTAAAAGAACAATATGCACTGGAGTTTTTTATAGAAGGCGGAAGGTCTAGAAATGGAAGATTGTTAAAATCTAAAATTGGTATTTTGAAATACTTATCTGAGTCGATTAAAGATACCGATAATTCACTGATGTTTATACCAGTATCAATTAACTATGATAGAATCTTTGAAGAAAAATCATTTATAAAGGAAGTGAACGGCAAAAGCAAAAGAGAAGAAAGTGCTGCTGAATTCGCCAAAGCAAGAAAACTTTTAAAAAAGAATTTTGGAAGTGTATACATAAGTTATGGCGAACCGGTAGACTATCAGGATCTGTGTCACGACAGCAAGGGCGACCTGGCATTAATCGCTGAGAAAATTGCAGGTACTATTAATGAAAACATGAAAGTATCTGTGAATGGATTTTTATCCCTGGGATTGCTTGCTGAAGAAGGGAAGGGGTTCTTTCTAAAGGATTTCTCTGACAAGATGAGCTTTCTATACAGGTATATGCAGGAAAGGAAAATACCTGCGGGGAAATTGTTTTCACAAGCCCTCCATACGGATCATGTTCTGTTGCCGGCCATGAGATCTCTCGAGGAAGAATATCTTTTGACTTTTGATGAAGCAAGAGATCCTAAAAATCCATTTATAATTAAATCAAAAGAGCTGCGTTCCCATTTATATTACTACCGAAATACAATTGCTCATCATTTCATTTCACTTGCTTCAACAGCAACTGCGATTATAATTTCTGATAATTCTAATGGTTTATCGAAAGAAGAGATTTTTACTTATTATAAGAAAATTAACAATCTGCTTTCTGCTGAATTTTGTATTACATCTCTAAATAACGAAAGCTTTAACAGGGATATCGAGTTTCTGCTGCATGAAAGAATAATCGCAAAAATAGATGAATCTTTTTCTTTAACCGATGAGTCATTTTCTGCAGCCAGATTTTTGTCCAGGATTGTCATTGATATACTTGATTCATTTTTAATTGTTTTGTCTACCCTTATGAAAGCTCCGGAACAAAAATACAATGAGAATGTTCTTTTGAAAGATATTCAAAAAGAAGGCGTACAATTGCTTCATCTCGACGCAGTCAGCTGCGATGAGGCTCTGTCGCTTCTGCAATATAAAAATATTATTAACCACTACTGTGATAACCATATACTGACTATTGATAAATCAAAGGGAGAAAAAGACAGGCTCTATACAGGCGATGAAAAAGCTATCGAGGAAGAATATAGTTTTATTACCCGGATTCTCACACTTTTGAGTAGAAAAAAAAGTGAACTGTATCTTGCTCAACAAAAAAAATTCAAAAAAATTGGTTAAGGAAGGTTTTATTCATGAAAGATAACTCAATAATTCTAGGTATTGATATAGGTTCGATCGCTGTTTCAGTTGCAGCCATTTCTAAAAACAGGAAAATTCTCCAAACATCTTATACGTTTCACCGTGGAGATGTTACTGGAACTCTTGAGAAAGAACTTGCTGGTTTTGATCTAACCTCAACTGCCGGTATCGCGGTCACAGGAAGTGCTTCAGGTATACTGAAAAATTATTCTTATTATGACAACAGGATCGCGTATATTAATGCGGTAAAAAACCTTTATAGTAATATTGGGTCCCTGCTTATTATAGGCGGGGAAAAATTTGGTATTGTGACTTTTGATGAAGAAGGTGATTACCTTAACTTCAGATCAAACTCATCCTGCGCGGCAGGAACCGGAAGTTTTCTCGATCAACAGGCAAAAAGGTTAAATCTTAGTTCCATAGAAGATTTTTGTTCCATTGCTGTAGACAACAAAGGCTCGATTCCGAAGATAGCTTCACGGTGTGCTGTTTTCGCAAAAACGGATTTAATTCACTCTCAGCAGGAGGGGTTCTCCCTGGCTGAGATAAGTGATGGCCTCTGTTTTGGACTGGCAAAGAATGTAGTTGATACTCTTTTTGCGGGACATGAAATCAGATTGCCCCTGGTTCTTGCGGGGGGCGTTTCACGGAATCAGGCTGTTGCCAGGCATATTGGTGAAATGCTGGAAACTGAACTAATTATTGATGATTATTCCCATCTCTATGGCGCATTAGGCGCATCCCTATCTCTTGCAGATGAAATTTCTGAAGATACTGAAATAGAAATTTCAAATATTGATGATATTTTGGTAAGAGAAAAGCATGAAAAATCATATTTTTATGAACCCCTGCAACTTCAATATTCAGAGTACCCGGATTTTACGAGTCTCTATAAATATGAATATACATCAAAATATTTTCCAATGGCAACACCGGTTGAAGTAGATGTCTATGAAGAAATACAATCCATAAATGGTGTAGACTGTTATGCAGGTATTGACATAGGTTCAACCAGTACAAAGGCGGTTCTAACTGATAATGACGGCACGGTACTGGCTGGTTTATATACGCGAACCTCAGGGCGGCCCCTGGAAGCAGTGCAGACAATTTTTGAATCGATTGATGATATTAAATGCAGGTATTCCATTGAATTCAATATCAAGGGAATTGGTACAACTGGTTCAGGAAGGAAATTCATCGGAGAAATTATTGGTTCAGACCTGATTCTTGATGAGATCTCTGCTCATGCAAGGGCTGCATTTCAACTGGATGAAGAGGTGGATACCATTATTGAAATTGGCGGTCAGGATGCTAAATTTACTACAATGAATAAAGGTATGGTAACCCTTTCAATTATGAATAATGTCTGTGCTGCAGGTACTGGTAGTTTTATTGAAGAACAGGCCAATAAACTGAACTGTTCACTTCATGAATATTCTGATCGGGCTGAAAATGTAAAAGCCCCGCTGTCAAGTGACCGCTGCACGGTTTTCATGGAAAGAGATTTAAATCATTACCTCAATGAAAACTATGATGTAAATGAAATTCTTGCTTCTGTACTTCACTCTGTTCGTGAGAATTATTTATCAAAGGTTGCAGAAGAAGGAAGCATTGGCAAAAAGATATTTTTTCAGGGTGCTACTGCTAAAAATAAAGCCCTGGTTGCCGCCTTTGAACAACGGCTTGAAAGACCAATTATGGTCTCAAAATTCTGTCATTTAACCGGAGCCCTCGGTGTAGCATTGAATATCATTGATATGGATATGGTTGATACAACCTTCAGGGGTCTTGAATTGTATAAGGAGACGATTCCTGTTACTTCAGAGGTTTGTGATCTTTGTAACAACAACTGTAAGTTGAAAATAGCAAAAGTTAATAATGATTCTGTTGCTTATGGATTTTTATGTGGAAGGGATTATGAAGAGCAGTCATTTGTCTCAGGAAATAAGTCTGACTTTGACATGAACAAATTCAGAAAAAAAGCCTTTGCATTTACAAAAAAAGATACCACCTTTGATGTCATAATCGGACTTCCCTATGCACTCCATCTTGTAGAGGAATATCCCTTGTGGCAACGATTCTTCAATGAGTTGTCAATAAAAACCCTGTCATCTGAAAATTACAAAGATGCTATCAGGGAAGGTAAAAAAATAGCAGGAGCCGAATTCTGTGCCCCCATGTCAGCAATACACGGTCATGTGAGATATCTTAGCGAGAAAGCCGATTATGTTTTTCTTCCAAATTACCTGGAGGCTGATGAAGGCACTAAGGATGAAAGAAGGAATTACTGCTATTACACTCAGTATGTTCCCACTGTGGTGACCTATAGCCTGGATGAGGGCAGTCAGTATAAAATTTTAAGCCCGGCTCTGAAAACAATACAAAGCGGAATGTACATGAGAAAAGAACTGTTTAAGATGATTAACGGTATTCTTCCTGACAAGTTTACTTCTCTGCAGGTATCCATGGCCTATGAGAAAACATTAAAATGGTTCAAAAAGTCTCAAAGGCAAATGCAGGATGATGTTGAAAACCTGGAATCCGATAAAGAGGTAAAGGCGGTGCTCCTGGGAAGGCCTTATTCTATACTTCCTTCATCAATGAACAGCGGTATTCCCGGCATATTCGGCAAACTTGGAGTAAAAGCTTTTTTTCAGGATATGATAGCCAGTGACGAAAAAGTAACAGATGAAATCAAACCGCTGCTTTCAGCTATACACTGGAATTATGCGTCAAAAATAATCCAGTCGGCACATGCGATTGCTCAGAGTGAAGGAGCCTATCCTGTGCTTGTTACTTCATTCAAGTGTACGCCCGATTCTATTATTACCGAGTACTTTAAACAGGTAATGGAATCTTACGACAAACCATATCTTATCCTGCAGCTTGACGAACATGACTCTAGTGTAGGATACGAAACAAGGATTGAGGCGGGAATCAGATCATTCAGAAACCATATGCATAGGGGAGATATTAAAACAGAAAAAACAAAAATTCCAATACCTGAAGTCGCAGGTAACTCCACTGTATTTAAGGGAAAGACGCTGCTGCTTCCGAACTGGGATACTTTGACAAATCGTCTTCTGGTGGCAAATCTTCGGAACCAGGGTCTTGATGCCCGGCTGCTCAATGAGACTGATGAATCTATCAGGAAAAGCATGCGAATGAATACCGGGCAGTGCATTCCCCTGAACGCAATTGTACAAAGTGCCGTAGATTACATCAATGATAACGATGTTAAACCGGAAAATTCTGTTTTATGGTCTGTCGATTCAAGCATGTCATGCAACCTGGGCATGTACCCGCAATACAAAAAAACCATGCTTGAAGCCTACGGAAACGGCATGGAAAACGTTCAGGTATACCAGGGGAAGGTCACTTTTATTGATATAAATATTAAGTGCGCGTTAAATGCGTACTACGCGTATATGTTTGGCGGCATGATACGCAAGATGGGCTGCAAAATCAGACCTTATGAAATACATCAGGGAGAAACTGACCGGGTAATCGAAGAATCAATAGTACTCCTTGAGGATGTTTTTGAAAATGGAGGCTCTAAAGAAAAAGCAGTTCGTCACATTGTCGATAAGTTCCAGGGAATCAGGGCTGTTTTTACAGAACGGCCAAAGGTAGCTGTTTTTGGAGACATGTATGCACGGGATAATGATGTCATGAATCAGAATCTCGTCAGGGTTATTGAAAATAATGGGGGGGAAGTTATAACCACTCCGTACAATCAGCTTGTCAATTTAATTGCAGAGCCTTATCTTAAGAAATGGACTCTTGAAAAAGATTATAAGAATGTTGCCGTTACCCGAATGCTTAAAATAGTAATCGAGAAGATGGAAACAAAATATTATAAGCTCTTTAACAAAGTTCTCAAAGAAGGCCGTCCGGATGTTCCGGATAATTATGAAGAAATTCTCGGGGATATGGGACTTTCAATAATGCATACCGGAGAATCAATGGAAAATATCCTTAAAATATTTTCATTGATTCAGCACTATCCCGATCTGTCATTTTTTGTGCAGACAAATCCTGCATACTGCTGTCCTTCACTTGTCACAGAGGCAATGGCTGAAAAGCTCGAGGAAATTACCTGTGTGCCTATTGTGACAATTGAATATGACGGTACCGGAAGTTTTAAGAATGATGATATAATTCCTTATTTGAAGTATCCAAGAAAGGGAAAAGAGAAAAAGGAAGTTAAGGCTGTGTAACAGTTTAAATCATAAATAGAATTATAAAGAAGGCTGTTGAATCTCAAAATCAGCAGCCTTCTTTATTTCTTTTCAGGATTAAAATACTTTCTGCGTGTTGTACTCTCCCCGACAAAACCATTAAAAATGGTCTCCAGTATTACAGGTATCTCGTCGGTTAAGGGATAACTCATCTCTTTGTAAATCCACTTCTGGGCAACTCCTTCAATGTAACCCATGATTCCATAAAATGTTGAGTAGAGATCAGTGCTTTTAAGTCGTTCTTCTTTGTTCAGGGCAATAACCCTTGCTTTGAACAACGGAAGCTTCTCGGTAATATACTGGTAATATGTTGTATGACTTGTGCTTAGAAACTGCATTCCCTGGTCAATTTTTATCAGGCGATAAACCATGGGATTGTCATTAATATAGGTAATCCAGAATTCTATCATTTTCTGAATGCCGATTAATACATTTTCGCTGCTTTCAAAGGAGCTTCCTATACCCTCGATAATTTTATCATATTCTTCTTTCAGCAGCTGTTCGAAAAGTTCTTCTTTGCTTTTGAAAAAAGTATATACAGTTCCTTTTCCAATTTTTGATATAGATGCAATACGGTCAATCGTGGCGGCGTAAAATCCCTCTTCAGCAAAGACTTTAAGGGCTGCCTCAAATATTGTATTTTTTTTACTGTCGGGTTTCTTTTTTCTGCCGGGAACGCTGAAATTATTTAAAATAGTCTGAAAGGTAGAAGAGGGAATTAACATTGAGTCGACCCCTTCTTCTAATGAAGTTTCAACAGTCATTTTTAATAATTCTATTGTGCCCTGATTAACACCTTTGTCATTAAGATAATCTGTTATATGCTGAATATAATCAGACAACCAGTTCCTGTAAGCATTATTAAATGTTTTTTCAGAAGAAGAATTCTTTTTAATTTCTTTGATGTATTTTTTTAAGGTAGTTGTAAAAACTTTTTTATCAAGGTTTCCCTTTGAGTCAAAGTATGAGCCTATTTCTTCGTAGAGCTCGTAATTCATGGTTGAAATATTTTTTTTGTTTTTAGCCATTTTCAGACCTGTAGATTGAGATTTTTTCTTATGACCTGCTATTTCTGCAAATTTGTAAAGAATAAATTCATAGAGTTAAATGAAAAAATCATATAAAAAACTTTTAGGCACCTGTCGAATGGTGCCTCATCTGCAGGAAATAGCTTGCTTGTAATCGAAATAAGCAGGCTGCATCATGTATTCATTTAGATATTTACTCTTGAGGGTATTTCTTTTCCTGGATTACCATCGGCTGTTTGACAACCACTAAAAGCATTTTGAATTTGCTTACGGCAGTAACAGAATGGGGTACGTTGGCAGGCATAACTACAACCTCGCCGGCCTTTGCCGTAATTTTCTTTCCATCAATATTTACAAGGGCCTCGCCATCAAGGATCTGTACCATGGCATCTCCCGATGACGTATGAGCGCTAATCTCTTCCTTTTTATCAAATGCGAAGAGTGTTACATTGATGTGAGGCTTGCTCGCCAGCGTTCTGCTTACGACACGGCCCTCCTCGTAATCGACAAGGCCGTTTATTTCGACCGCTTCAGCAAAGGGAATATTTTTTATCAGTTCAAATTTCTCCTGCCTCTTATGCTGGCCTTGTCTTTTAAACATGGTTTTTTTTAATATATTCAGTACCTTTATATTAGTAATTAAATGGTGAATGATGAGGCTAGGTTTTCCAGGGGCAGAATAATCTTTCCACATGTTCGGAGGATTATCATGGATAAATTCACTCTTGATGACATCATCAAAAGGTTTTTTACCTGTAACAAAGAAGAGATTTTACAAATATTTAACGAGTTTCTCAATACAGTGGTGGCGGAAGAAACAGTGGCGGCCCGTGAAATCATGTCCCGCAACTATGATACTGCCCAGTCCAATCCTGAAATTCATAGTTTCCCGGGCAATCTTAAGGATGCCCGGGATTCTATTTTTCCATATTTCTGGGGTACTGACGGATGGGATTCAAAGCTGCACCTGGAAAATGTAAAGGGACCTGCAAATTTTGCCTCCTTTATCGGCTGCATTGCAAGTCTCTTGAAGAATCCCAACCTCTGCGTCGACACCTACAGCGAGCGGTCAAATGAACTGGAACTGAAGGCTATAATTACCCTGGCCAACCTTGTCTTTTACCACACAAAAAATCCATGGGGGGTCTTTACCATGGGTGGAACCATCTCGAATCTCTACGGTGGAAAAATCGGCATAGAAAAAGTTCTTCCCGGGACAATGAAGAAGGGCCTGCAGGGAAAAAAAGTGACGGGGATTGTATCGGAGGCTGCTCATTACTCCAATGAAACCCTTGCGGGGTGGCTCGGTATGGGGACCGACCACCTTCATGTTGTTCCAACAGATGCCTCCTGCAGTATGAACCTGAATGAACTTTCTAAAAAACTTGAAATGCTTTATGGACAGAAAAAAGCAGTGGCATTCATTATTGCAACCTTCGGGAGTACCGATGCCTTCGGGATAGATGACATTGCGGGAATAAGAAATATTATAGAAGACAAAGCAAAAAAATTTAATGTACCTGTCCCGCAGCTTCATGTGGATGCTGCGGCAGGCTGGTCATTATGCCTGCTGAATGAATATGACAGCAAAGTTAATCCTTTTAATTTAAAGCGCGATCTTCTTGAGGTCCTGCGGAGACTCAGGAAAAAAGCCATGGGGATGCAGTATGCCGATTCAGTCACCATTGATTTTCATAAAATGGGCTGGGGCCATTATCCCTCCAGTGCTTTTATCGTAAACAATAAAGATGATCTCACTTATCTCCTGCGCTCCAAGGCACAGCTTCCCTATTTTTCAGAGGCGGACTACCGTCATGATCCGGCACTCTTCACTCTGGAATGTTCAAGGCCTGCAGCTGGCCCCTACTCGGTAATGGCAAGCCTCAATGGAATCGGCCTTATGGGTTATCAGCTCCTGGTGGCACATGCCCTGGAACTGGCCCTCTATACAAAAAAACAGATTAAAAAACTTGATTACTGCAGGGTCCTCAATATGGACTGCCTGGGCCCCAGTGTCGTATGGTGGGTGCTCCCCAGGGGAAGGAATGCAAAAAAAATTTATGACGAACTGGTTAAGGGGAATATCAGAGAAAAGGACTACCAGAGATATTTTTATGAAGTGCAGCATCTCTTTGATAAACGAAAGGCTGCCATGGCGCCGGAAAGGGACGCGAGACTAAGCTTTACCACCTCCATGGGATACCACCCCGGGGGGGTGCATCTTCCCGGATGGAAAGCGGTATTCTTTAATCCCAAAACTGATACAACCGTGGTGGACCAGATATTGGTGAGTATTGAGGAGCTTTAAAAAATATTCTAAACAGAATTTATCCTGGTTTCATTTCAGATTATACATCGTCCCGTGAAAAAATTCCATCCTCACTGGAAATAAATTGACTAAAGCATATTTGGTAAAAGGTTCAAGGAAAAAGGAATAAGGTACACGTGATTTAGTTCCATTCGGCACTTGAAGCCAGAGCCCTTCTAATAATTAAAAAAAAGCAGAACCAAAATCTCTGCCTTTTTTTATTATGAAGCTGTCTTACTGAACCAGATACACATATCGCGAAGCCGTGCTTCTGAATAACTTATGGTTCTGTCATGCAGCTGAGGATCCCATAAACTTCAGCTTATAATGATACAGTTGAGTGAACGGCCTCATGATTTACAGAATATACGTCAATATCACCTCAGTGGAGTATTTCTGCTCATTTATGTCTCATGAACCCTGAATTTCAATTTTAAAATGATTCGCTATTCCTATCAGACTCATATAATAGTTGTAAATAATCTCTTTTTTATTTATATTTATGAAGCAAAGATACACATTTAATGGAGAGGGCTATGATATCTTATTCATCAATTAACCACAAAAGTATTGTTGCAACAATTTTCACTGTTGCAATTGCCTTTTTTATCAGTTGTGGCGGCGGAGGAGGTGGGGGTTCAACTCCCACTGATTATATCCCTGATATAAAAGCGGTCGGCTCATCTGGCAACACCTCTGTGATTGTTTATTTTTCAGAGCCTGTTGATGAAAGCACGGCTCAGGATACTGCAAATTATGTTCTTACACCTTCAATTGCTGTTACATCAGCAACCCGTGATGCAGTAGACACCAGCATGGTGACCCTGGTGACTGCAGCTCAAACCAGTGGAACCAATTATAAACTCGAAATATCCAATATTGAAGACCTGACAGGCAATACAATTACTGCAAATTCATTTCAGTATTTCATCGGTACCGGGGCTATAGATTCTACCCAACCTTCAATTCTTTCAGTAACTACAATTGATGATAATACAATAGAAGTTATATTTTCAGAACCAATGAATACTACTACAACCACAGATTCATTAAACTATACAGTAACAGAAGCAGATGGATCTATTTTGACCATAACAGGGGTAGTAAATCAAGCCGGCGATATGACTGTAAGGCTTACTGTTACGGAAACACTAAATGGCTATATTTACACAATTTTTGCAGATTATAATGATGGTGGTGGCTTGCTGCCACATTCTGATGCCGGTAGTATTGAAGATACAAATGCAAATGACCTGTCTGCAACAGGAAGCATCGCCACCTTTACTGGGAGCGGTACAATGCCTTCCAGTATAACTGATGGGCCGGTAATATCAGACCCAACTGGCGATGGGACCACCAATGGTTTCAGCATGCTCTTTACCTACAATAGCAAGGTTTACATTGGCCCCTCTGGAACAGACAGCAAGGTATTCAGAATTAACCCTGATGGAACCGAGCCTGAACTGGTTTCTCTTGTCTTTGATAATACTCATGAAGGATCTTTAACCTATTCACTGGATCCTGGTCCAGATACAGAAGATGGTATTGATTTTTTTACTTCCGGAGCGATTGGCGGAACTGAATACCTCTTTATCGGACCATCGCGAAGTTCAGGTAATTTAATATACATGTACTATACCTCTGATTCAGGTAATACTTTAACTTTTAATTCTATTGACTATAATCTCCTTGGAGGTCAGTCAAAGGGTGTTTCTTCAATGTTTGTATACAATGACAATATGTATGCCGGTGTACCAGATACAGGTGGAGCAAGGCCCTATTTCATAAAGTTAAATTCTATAGAGGCTTCTCCAACTGTAGGAACTGAAATAATAAATTTAGACGGTACAGACATGCCACGCATAGGTAATGGTGGTACAAATGTCGGCATTGACACCATATATGAATTTGATGGTAGTATCTTTATTGCAAATGGAGGTCAAGCCTCAAGTGACAGTGATGGTGGTATTGTCAGGTCAATTGGTGTCAATAAATCTGATCCCGGTGATTACAGTGACAATTCTGGAGACTGGGAGGATATAACCCCAACAGGAATAACAGAATGGTATAACAGCAATGCCAGGTACAATATTATTCTGCCAGCAATAAACAAGCTATTGCCGGGGCAAAAGGCTTTTCCAGCTATGGCATCATTTAATGGTAAACTCTATGTGGCAAGAAATACAAACCAGGGTCCCCAGTTGTGGGTTTTTGAAGATTTAAATGGCACTTACGAGGAATCAGACTGGGCACTTTTTAATGATGGAGATGATATTACTGATTTGGGCGATGCCAATAACACCCATATTACCCTGCTTGTTGCCAATGGAGGCAGACTCTATATCGGTTTTGATAATGCAACCACAGGAGTTGAAATCTGGAGAACGAAAACAGATAACAGTCATCCTTCTGCATTATCAGATTTTGAACAGGTGGGTGCGGACGGTCTTGGTGATGCTACCAATAATCACAGAATCAACCACGGCTTTTCTGTTGCTGACGGCTCTGTTCCATACTTATGGCTTATTTGCGGAAAGTCAGGCAGTCCGCTCACTGTTTTTAGAACAAACAACAATTAAACTATTGAATTATAATTAAGAGATTAATTACTGCAGCAGACTTTAAAGGGCTGCTGCAGTAATTATATAAATTCTTGAAGTCGAGGCAGCTGAAGAAAATGAATCCACCCCGTGAAAAACTCCATCCGTAGCGGAAATAAATTGACTAAAGCATATTTGGTAAAAGGTTCAAGGGAAAAGGAACAAGGTACACATATTTAGTTCCATTCGGGACTTGAAACCAGGGCCCTGCAAATAATCAAAAAAGCAGGGAACCTAATTCCTGCCTTTTGTTATTATGAAGCTGTCTTGCTGAGCCATATAAGCATATCGCGAAGCCGTGTTTTTAAATAACTTATGGTTCCATCATGCAGGCATACGTTCCCTTAAACCCTTTGAAGATGGCTTTTGTGATACTGGGAGATGATTGCTGCTTGAGGGATGCAGTTTTTTTGTAGTACGAGCTTAATTCACATTATTCTAGTGAAATATCCTGACGGATAGACTTTCTCCACGACACGGGCTATATTAAAAAGAAAGGATCTCTGATGAAATTGATTAAAAAATTAAATTTATTAAAACAGCGTCGATGGCAATATGTAATTTATGGATTCTTTTTAAGTTTCATCGGCCCTTTAGGAGAATGGATTTTAATTAAAATATTTTTTGAATATGTCAACGATCCCATATTGTTGACATATGTTTATACGGAAATCGCTACGATGGTCGCGTTTACTGTTTTTGGCTATATCATAGGAATTTACGCTGAAAAGGTAGAGCAACTTGCATTTCATGATAAATTAACTGGTCTATATAATCGACATTATCTCATGGAGCAATTGCAGGAATTAGAGGCTTTGCATAAGCGATATAAAGAAAAATTGAGTTTAATCCTAATGGATGTAGACCATTTCAAAAAAGTCAATGATTCTTATGGGCATCCAGTGGGTGACAAAACTTTAAAAGCTATTGCAGCCTGCATTATTAAAGAAATGCGGGAAACAGATTTTGGGACTCGCTATGGTGGAGAAGAATTTCTCATTGTTTGCCCACATACAAGTATCGACGATTGTTACAAGCTGGCCGAGCGTGTGCGAATTTCTATTGAAAACTTGAAGGAAGATGCTCTGGGATTCCCGGGCCCTCAAACTATTTCTGCGGGAATTTTTGAATTATCTTCGGATCATGAGGTATCGCTGACACAAATTTTAAATCATGTGGATCAAGCTCTTTATAGTGCTAAACAAGGTGGCCGTAACAAAGTAGTTATCTATGATGCTGGTGCAGCTTAATGCTAAAACCTGACAAATTTAAAAAAGCCCTGCATGCTTTGTGTTTTATCTCCATGGTTTAATAAAAAGAATATACTTCCTGATAACAATTATTGAAATTTTTTTACAGAATTGGTATAATTAACATTCCTTTTATAAATATTTTTCGAAATAGAACGATCTTAAAAAAATAGAATCTTCATGGGGGGACGCGTGCATCAACTTCATCAGGATATTGTTATACTTTTTGCTCTTTCCGTTGGCGTAATATTTATTTTTCATCGAGTAGGTATCCCTGCTATTCTCGGATATCTGATGACTGGCATTGTAGCAGGACCTTTCGGTCTGGCACTGGTAAAGTCTATTCATGAAGTGGAGTTGCTGGCCGAGGTTGGAGTTGTATTGCTGCTTTTTACTATTGGTATTGAATTTTCTCTTACGAACCTTAAGCGCATCAAAAAAGTTGTTTTTTTGGGAGGGGGACTGCAGGTTGGTTTGTCCATTGCAATTGGCACTGGTATTTTTTTATTGAGGGGAATGCCGCACAATAAGTCCATATTTTTTGGGTTTCTTCTGGCCCTCAGTTCCACTGCCATTGTTATGAAACTCATCAATGACAGGTCAGAGGTCGTGAGTCCCCAGGGTAAAGTAGCGCTGGGAGTTCTTGTTTTTCAGGATATCATTGTGGTGCCTCTCATACTGGCAATCCCTCTCCTTGCCGGGAGTACCGGTCAGAGTGGGGCCGGGTTCATTATTGCAGGAAAGATAGTAGCTGCTCTTACCCTGATCTTTCTATTATATCGCTGGGGAGTTACGTGGATACTGTATCATGTGTCGAGAACTCGCAGCAATGAGTTATTTATTTTAACCATTGTATTGATCTGTATGGGGATTGCCTGGCTCACAGCTCTTGCTGAGCTCTCCCTGGCCCTGGGGGCCTTTCTTGCAGGCTTGATCGTTTCTGAATCGGAGCACAGCCATCGAGCCATTGGTAACATCGTGCCCTTTCGTGACCTCTTCACCAGTTTCTTTTTCGTTTCAATAGGGATGCTTTTTAATATATCACTGGTACTTGATAACCTCATGGTTGTAGCTCTTCTTACCTGTGCGGCTATTGTTGTGAAAACAGTCATAACAGGTTTTATGGGCTTTGTTTTAGGGTATCCTCTGCGGATTCAAATCCTTGCGGGACTATATCTTTCCCAGGTGGGTGAGTTTTCCTTTGTATTGGCAAGGCTGGGAGAGAAGGCAGAACTTCTTTCTCATGTTGAGTATCAGATATTTTTGGCTGTATCAATTCTCACAATGGGCCTTACTCCATTTCTGTTTACCCTTTCCCAAAGATTGGCGAAGTTGAGTGAAAAAATCCCTCTGCCCGGAGTTCTGAAGTATGGTCGCGTATACCTTCCCCCCGAGCCAGAAGAGCAGATGAAGGATCATATGATCATTATTGGATATGGCATTAATGGTCGAAACGTAGCAAAGGCTGCACTCGCTGCTAATATCCCATACCTCATTCTTGAAATGAATCCAGAAACAGTACGCCACGAACGGGAAAAGGGAGTACCTATTTATTATGGAGATGCAACTCAGGAAGAGGTTCTCAAGCATGCGGCCATTGATCATGCGCGAGTTGTTATAGTTGTGATTGCGGACCCTGCTGCTACTGTGCAGATCGCTCAGGTTGTGAGGCGCATGAATCATAAAATCTATCTCATTATTCGTACACGTTTTATTCGTGAAGTGGAACACCTTTATAGTCTGGGGGCCGATGAAGTAATTCCAGAAGAGTATGAGACCTCTATTGAGATTTTTGCCAGGGTCCTTCTGCATTACCAGGTGCCACTGGGGGATATCGAACGCCTTATCAGTGAAATTCGTACAGATGAGTATGGTCTTTTTCGATCAATGGGAAAAAAAGCGAGGCCTCGTCAAATAACATACGCTATTCCTGAAGTGCAGGTTTTTACCCTTATCGTTGAAGAGGGTAATTTTCTTGATGGCAGGACTATGGGGGAGCTGGACTTGCGAAAAAAATATAATATAACGGTACTGGCAATACGACGTCATGAGGAAACCATATCTAATCCTTCTGTAAAGATGAAATTTTTGCCCGGGGATATGGTGTTTCTCATGGGTGATGCTGATTACATACATTCTATATTGAAAAATGAAATTTGATTATGGGACTGGAGTGGAATTACGCTCTCCTTAAAATCAATAAAGACCTTGCATGGCCGGTGCCTTTTGTCAATATAGTTAACACTGTATGGTAATGATTCAGGTTTAATAAATCGAATGTTCAGAACCGGGATTTATATTCGGATTTTTTTTGAGGCTGATATCTGTAATTGTTATATGGGGATCCTGTTGAACTGTTATGCGTTGAGAACATGCATTTTAATGCCTGATTGTTCTATTTATTCTAAATAACAATATTATGTGGCATATAATCGATTATTAGAACCTTTTATGCCTAATAATATCAATTTATGGTAATTAACTGCTTGACAGATATTTTTTTTAACATCTTTTAAATGAATATGTTTATATAACAGAGATGAAAAATAAACATAACAGCAGTTATAATTCAGACGCATAATTTACTCTCACACGCACTCTTTCTATGAGCGTATGTAAATCTAACCGTTATAGCAATAAATTCGCATCTTTTTATTATAATCAATTAATGCATACGGCTAATTTTATTAGCAATAAATGTATCATGAACTTTGTTCTTTTAAAATAATAGATATTCCTCTTTGAAGAATATTGGTGGGACTATGATTCTGTACATATGGACATTATCAACCTGTATTCCAAGGCTATATATATTTCAAATAAAATAGGATATATACTGTGTCTTGAGAAGACTGCTCTCTGGCATCCAACGAAATTGATATCTAAGAATACGGTTCTCTGTTACAGAGTGTTTATTTTATTGATAAACGTTCAATAAACACTGTTTTGATTTCAGCAGAAACCGTTTTCTACTTTTATTTTTTAAAAGATTAAAAATAAAATAAAAAAGGATATCAATGTGAAGCATAGCTCTCACAACAAAGAACAATTGACTACAGCATTACTTTTGGCAGCAGGTATGGGTAGCCGTCTTTATCCCTTAACTGAGAATGCACCAAAATGTATGACAATAGTTAATGATCAGTCAATACTTGAACGACTGATCTCCAGTTTAAATCACCACGGTTTCAAACGACTTATCATAGTTACAGGGCATCTGGAGAATAATATAAGAGATTATCTGAGAGATAAGGCAGGTGGCCTCGAAATTGAATATGTCTTCAGCCCCTTGTATCGGACTACCAATAATATTTATTCCCTCTGGATGGCACGTAAAGCTATTAATGAGCCGTTTCTACTACTTGAAAGTGATCTTATTTTTGACGAGTCACTTCTCAAGGGAATGCTGTATCCCAACAGAATTGCTGTTGCAAAGATGCAGCCCTGGATGAATGGAACATGTGTAACAATTAATCAATCTAAACAGGTTGAAACATTTTTGTTAGATAATGAAGATTCATTCGGCATGATCAAATATAAGACTGTAAATATTTACAGTCTCTCTCTAAACTCCTGGAATGAAATAGTAAAAAGATTAGACAAGCGTATTTCAGAAGGCAAGGTGAATGATTATTATGAAACAATATTTTCTGAAATGGTCGTTGACAGCAGCCTTTTTTTTGAGAGTGTCTCTTTTGATGAGGGGCCATGGTATGAAATAGATACTGTTGAAGATCTTGCAGAGGCGGAGATGTTATTTTCATCAGACAATTACAGTGTAACTTCAGCTTTTTCTTTCTCTCAACCCGATCTTTTTGTCAATGCTGTAATCTCCCCCATGGAAGAAAAAGGAGCCCTGCATGCCACAAAAAAAATATAAGAGTCAATTGGAAAAATATGAATTTATCTCTGGTCAGCATGGCGGTTACTATCGATATGATTTTATAGATCATGCCTATCTATATAATCTTTATTTTCCACCTGAGGCTGTATTTTCAGATTTCAAGGATCATATTCACGACCTTGTTCTCAATTATCCAGTGGCACAGGACGTCCTTGCTGAGCTTGTTGGCACAATCATAGATCAGCCGTCTGAGAGAATTGTTGTGGGCAATGGGGCTGCTGAATTAATTAAAATTATCTCCGGTCACCTGTCTGATAAACTAATCGTGCCTGTGCCTTCTTTCAATGAATACGCTAATGCTGCACCTTCAGGACAGGTAGTTGAATTTCCTCTTGATTTTCCATCTTTTGAGTTAGATGTAGATGCATTTGCGGCCGAAGCGATTAGAGTAAAAGCTGATGTCGCTGTTGTGGTAACGCCGAACAATCCAACATCCCTATTGATTCCAAAAGCTGACCTGATTCGACTTGCAAAAAAACTGGAAAGTCATCATTGTATGTTGATTATTGATGAATCATTTTTATATTTTGCAGAAAAGCCAGAATGTATTAGCATGGAAAAGGAAATTGACGAATATCCGAATATTGCAATTATTAAAAGCATGAGCAAAGCTTATGGTATATGCGGAATAAGGATCGGTTATATGCTTACAGCAAATTCAAAATTTGCAGAATCTGTCAAAAGTGGTGTCCATATTTGGAATATTAACGGATTTGCAGAAGAGTTCCTGCGGATATTACCGGATTATAATTATCAATTTATTGAAAGCTGTAAGCAGGTTAGAGCAGACAGAGACAGTATGTATAAAAAGCTTAGTGTTATTGAAGGTATGACTGTTTTTGAGCCCGCTGCAAACTTTATTTACTGCCGCCTGCCTGATGATGTGGAAAGCGGACCTGAAATTGCCAAAAAATTATTTATAAAATATAATATGTACATCAAGGACTGTGCGGGCAAAACACAACGCGATGGTGGTCGTTATCTTCGGATTGCCAGCCGTACAGAAGATGAGAACTGTAAATTAGTTGAAGCATTAATTGATGTGATGAAATGAAAAAGGAAAAAGATTATATAATGATACATGCTAAGCATGAACAATTACATCAGCCCACAATGCTTTCTTTCTTGAGGGATCTTCCTAATATTTGTTCCCTGGCAGGCTTGCTATGTGCGGTGTTCGGCGTTTACAGTGCTATTTTGGGTAAGTTCCCGGCTGCAATTATTGGAGTCCTCTGGGCAGTAGTATTTGATTGGGCTGATGGAATCATTGCCCGAAGCATTAATGGACGAACAGATCACCAGCGGGCCTTTGGAGGGCAGCTTGATTCCCTCATAGATATTGTAAGTTTTGGAGCATTTCCTGCTGTTTTTCTCTTAAGTTATGGTCTGTACAATCCATGGTTTTTGCCTGGAGCCTTTCTTGTTCTTGCCGGCAGTGCTATTCGGTTAAGTTATTTTAACGTTTTCGGTCTCATTGATAAAAACACATACCTGGGGCTGGCATTAGATAATAATGTGATTATTCTTGCCTTTGTATTTTTATTTGAGAGCCTTTTTAGTCATACTGTTTTTTCAATAATCCTTTATGCGTTATTTGTCCTATTGCTGGTTTTTAATCTGTTGCCTGTGCGAACACCAAAATTATCAGGAAAATGGTTTTTTGTTCTTATTGCCTATACCTTGATCATGACGGGTGTCTACGGTTGGCTGCAGTGGGGCGAGAATTTTATAAGGTAATTATTTTCAGGATGATCTAACAAATTTTTAGAAGCCTTGCATGACCGGTGCTATCTGTCAATATTGTAACATTCTGGCGGCATGATGCAGCACGTCCTGTGGAAAAACATCATCCGCACTGGAAATAAATTGACTAAAGCATATATGGGAAAAGGTTCAAGGTAAAAGGGACAAGGTACAAGTGTTCTGATCCCATCCGGGACTTGAAAACCGGGAACTTGCTATTAATTGAAAAAAAGACAGAACCAAAAGTTCTGCCTTTTTTTTCATCATGAAGCTATCTTACTAAACCAGATGAGCATATCCCGAAGCCGTGCTTCTAGATAACTTATGGTTTCATCTTGCAGGAGAGGGATGGTTGTTGCAAGATGGGTCGAGTTTTAGGCGAGGCGTGTCCTGTTATTTTGTGATAATGGATAAAAAGCAGTTGAAGAATATTTTAGCTGAGTATATTTATTGTAATTCATACAGGCCTCATCAGGGAATTGAACAGTGTATCCCTGACGAAAAAGGTTTTTTCACAGCATGGTTTAAAACTAGAGGAGTTTAATGTGTATTAAAAGAAAATTAGTAGTGTGTATGATGTTTTATTTTAGTTTGTCTCCTCTGCCGATATTTGGAGAGTTAAATGGTGTTGTGAAGACGCAGCAGGTATTTCTAGGGAATCACGGTGTCATTAGATTACAAGTTCCATGTCGGTGGAAGTTTTCTGAACCAGCAAGACCGTACCGATATTATAAGGAAATGAAGTTTACAAATCAGCATAAAGATGATTTTCTTTTACTGATGACTATATATTTGCCCAAATCAGTGAAATTTGATCCAAATTTCAATTCAAAATCAAGAATACGATACCACATTAGCCTGGATCGCAATTATCTGACGACGGGAACTGATGTAGAGGCTCCTTTAGTTGAAATAAAAGGAAGAAGATCTGAGGGATATTATTTTGCCATAACAGACAATAAAAAAGCTTCTATCACTTATCGGACAATTGGTGCTATAGGTATGGGGAAAATATTGATACGGTTTACTGTTCTTTCTGGGGAGAATACAAGAAATGATAAAGAGAAAGCTCTCAACGTAATCCGTTCGATAAGATTTATGGCTAGAGGATAATTGCTTTCTTTTCCTGACAAGATGTTCATGGTATAATACTTCCTACTCCGAGTGTGGAAAACCCTAATCCGCAGTGGAAACAAATTAACTAAAGCATATATCCTCTTAGATTCCAAACTTCAATTTTATGATTTTGTCTGGCTAAATTAAGTTCGACTTTATTGTTGAAAATGTTAAGGGGTCGTTTCGCTGGCAGCAGGTGCTTGTTGCCTTAAACTTTTTGAAGATGGCTTCCTGGATACCGTTGTATAGTGGTGGATGGCTGTAGTCTGATAAAAGTATAAAAAAATGTTGCAGGCTGGTAGTATTTATTCAATACTTTAATGAGGAAGTGGAGTGAGACCGCTGCCTGATTATTCAAATAACAACTGAAGGAGAATGTTTTGAAAAAGTTCAATTTAATTTTTATGGCGATGGTCGTTTCTGGTTTAGGGGTATCTATTCAGGCTGGTAATGACTGTATGGAGAAGGCTCAGGAAAAGTATAATGTAGAGCAAAGGAGGTGTAGTTCTCTGGGTAATTCCAGGGTCATCCGAAATTGTAGAAGAAGAGCCTCTTCATCATATATTAGGGATAAGAAAAACTGCCAATCCGAAGCAGTTGCCTTACCGCAGGTATCTCCAATAAAGAAGTGCAGGGCAGATTCTAAAAATAGACATGATAGCAGACTTGCAAATTGTGAAAAATATAGTGGAAGAAGGGCAATAAACTGTAGAAGGAGAGAATCTATTAAATACAATAATGAACTCAATCTGTGGTGTAGTAAGATAAAAATTCCGAAAAATGATTGTGAAACCAGAGCTCTTAATAATTTTAACAGGCATCAGGGCACGTGCAATAATTATCAGAGAGGACAGGATAGCTGCAGAAGAGGTGCAACAACGAGATATAACAGGGAGTTGAGAAGTTGTTCCAGATAAACTCTTTTTGATTAGTATGATTAAATGCAGCTATTGATTGGGGTGTGTTTTAAAACTATATCCTTTTAGATTTGCAGAGACTTGTCGGGTACAAAAAAAGGCAGGGAATCTAATCCCTGTCTTTTTTCATCATGAAGCTGTCTTGCTGAACCCGTCCCGTGGAAAAACTCCATCCGCAGTGGAAGCAAATTAACTAAAGCATATCTCCTCTTATATTCCAAACTTCAATTTTATGATTTTGTCTGGCTAAATTAAGTGAAACATTATTGTTGAAAATGTTGAGGGGTCGTTTCGTTCATGGGAGGCATAAGTTCCCTTAAACTTTTTGAAGATGGTTTTTGGGATACTGTTGTGTGGTGGGGAATGGTTGCTGCGTGACGGATGAGATTTTTCCACGGCACGCGGTTTAAATGCACAAAGTGATCTAAAACGCTACCTTGGTAGAATGGGAGCACGAGTATAATAATTCACCCATATGAGGGATCATAATATATTCTATTTCTGATTCCTCATAATCAAATATTCAAAGAACTTTATTTCCTTATTGACAAAAGAGTTTAACCGTGTAAAATTTCATTAAATCTTCTCTTTAAAGTAGGAGTTATTTCATGAAAAGAAGTATTCCTCTTATTGAAAAAATAATTAGTTTATTTATACTCATACTTATTGCTTTAATCTTCATGGGAGTTTTAGTATCACAATCAAATTATGATCTCTCCAAATATGGTTTCTCTCTTGACAAATTACAAGCTCAAGGCACCGCATCAAAAAAAATAGATACAGCAGCAATTTTGCCAATAGATTACAAGTTCTTTTCTGATGAAGAAGAATATGATTCAGTGTCTCTATATGAAAAAATTAACGGCAAAGCACCATTATATCTTCAGGCTGGTTTCAAAAAACTCATTACACGAAGATATATAAATAAAAGAAATAGAAACCTCTGGTTTGAAACATATTTCTACGACATGGCTTCAACAAAGAACGCTTATTCAGTTTTCAGCACACAGAGACGGCCAGGTGCATCTTATAATAAAAATGTCAAATATGGCTATCAAACAAAGAACTCTGAGATTTTCATAAGAAACAATTATTATATTGAAATTGTTGGTTCAAAAGAAAACACAAATCTTTTAAAAGCTATAAACGGAACAGGCAATATAATACGAAAACAATTAGGACTCCTTAAAGATATCAAGGAATTATTCTTATTGAAAAACAGATATAGCGATTTCAAAAGTGCTAAATATTATATCAAAAATACCTTCGGTATAATGAATTTCAATAAGGTTTTCAGCATTAAATACAGAGTTAACAGTCAATATATCACAGTATTTATCATTGAGACAAAAAATGAAGATGATCAGAAGAGAATAATGAAAACCTTCACCTCATTTTATAAAGAAGAGGGAGCTAAAGTAATAAGAACTACATTGAAATATAAAGATATTACATTGCTCAATTATGATGGTTCATATGAATCAATTTTCAAAACAGGGAATTTTATTGCTGGCGTGCATGAAGCTGATTCAAAAAACCTCGCTGAAAAAACATCTCAGATATTATTTGATACTCTTAAAAAAAATGGTGCATTGAAAAATGAAAGATAAAGGAAATTCTATAGATCGACGTGAATTCATAAACCGATCAATCAAGGCTGGAGTATCAATTATTGCGGTATCATCAGCTGGAGCTCTTTTATACAACAGAGCTCTTCCCGGTGTAGCAGAGAAAAAATCTTTATCTTCACTACCTGACTATTCTGTTGAAGCAATTGCCGGCAAAGAAATTTCTATAGTCACAGGTACAGAGAGACCAAAGACACTTCAAAAAGCTATTGATCTTCTAGGAGGCATAAATCATTTTATAAAAAAAGGTGACCGAGTTTTATTAAAACCAAATATTGCCTTTGCGACTTCACCTGATCTGGGAGCCACAACACATCCTGAAATTGTATCAACTATGATAAAGCTCTGTTTAAAGGCCGGAGCATCTGAAGTGGGAGTTCTTGACAATCCGATTAATGATCCTGCTGCCTGTTACCTCTTAAGCGGAATAAATGATACTGTTAAAAAGGCTGGAGGAACCATTATACTCCCAACTGAAGATCTCTTTGAAAACTTTTCTCTTAAAGATGGCAGGCTAATTGTAAACTGGCCCATTCTCTATAAGCCCTTAAAGAATGCCACTAAGATCATTGGTCTTGCTCCAATCAAGAATCATCACAGAAGCGGTGCTTCAATGTCATTAAAAAACTGGTATGGACTCTTAGGCGGAAGAAGAAATCTATTTCATCAGGATATTAATACAATTATAACAGAGCTTGCCATGATGATTAAACCAACCCTTGTTGTTCTAGACGGTTTTTTTGTTATGGTAACCAATGGACCAACAGGGGGATCAACCAGTGATCTTAAACAAAGAAATACAATCATTGTGTCAACCAATCAGGTTGCTGCAGATTCATATGGAGCAAGTCTTCTTAGTATGAAAATAGAAGACCTGCCATACCTGACGATGGCTGAAAAAGCACAGGCCGGAACCACTGACTATAAATCTTTGAAACCTCTATTTTACAATGAGGGCCTATCGTGAAAATTACTACTGTCCGCAGAATCAGCCAGGGTTTCTTTTTGATCCTTTTTTTATGGCTTATAATCGTCAATACAATTGGAGAATCATTCTGGCAAATCAGAGGATGGCCGGTCAATTTTTTTCTTAACATAGATCCCCTCACTGCAGTTGCAACTATTCTTTCAACTCATAGTCTCTATCAAGGACTAATCTGGAGTGTTATAATAATCTTAGGGACAATACTTGTTGGTAGATTTTTCTGTTCATGGCTCTGCCCCTTCGGCACTCTTCATAATATTGTGAGCTGGCTGGCTCATAGAAACAAGAAGGTTAACCAAAAGATAGAATTAAATAGATACCGTAAGGCTCATATAATCAAATATTTAGTGTTGATAATATTTCTTATTATGGCTGCACTTCCCTTTACATCCCGTATAGTGCAGACTGGTTTACTTGATCCCATCTCCCTCTTTACCAGATCTGTGAGCATTATTTTATTGCCCATTATGGACAGTACTCACAATCTTACCTCTGCAGTTACACGATATTATGAGGGCGCATTTATCATTCTTGCATTATTTATTGCATTGACTCTTCTTAATCTTATAATACCCCGTTTCTTCTGTAGATTTCTCTGTCCACTTGGAGCCCTTATGGCTCTACTGAGCAGATTTGCAATATTTCGAATTGGTCATAATGAAAATAAATGTCACAGCTGTGATGTCTGTGAAAAGAACTGTCAAGGGGGATGTGAACCTGGAAAGGAGATCAAGCATAGCGAATGTCTTCTTTGTTTTAACTGCAGAGATGATTGCCTTCATGATACAATAAACTATCAGACTGAAAAATCACAGGGGGGAGAAATCACTGGCCCTCAGGTATCCAGAAAGGCATTTATTATAACAGTTAGCAGCGGAATATTTTTAGCACCTTCAATTAGATTATCAGGTATGTTAGAGTCAAACTGGCAGTACGATATTGTTCGTCCACCTGGCTCCTGCAAAGAAGAGGAATTTCTCAGGAGATGTATCAAATGCGGACAGTGCATGCGCATCTGCCCTACCAATATAATTCAACCTGGAAAATTATCTAAGGGCATTGAGAGTCTCTGGACCCCTGAGCTTAATTTTCAGATAGGCTCAAGCGGATGCCAGTATAACTGTACTGCCTGCGGTCAGGTCTGTCCAACAGGAGCAATCAGGCCAATAGGTCTCAATGAAAAACATGGCCTTAAGGAGTACAAAAAACAGGGACCGATTCGAATTGGAACTGCATTTTTTGACAGAAACCGCTGCCTGCCCTGGGCAAAGAAAATTCCATGTATTGTGTGTCAGGAAAATTGTCCTGTGAGTCCAAAGGCTATCTATACTGATGAATATTTTGAAAACATTAGGGATGGCAGCTATAGAGTAAGTTCAATTCAAGACAAAAAAATAAGTCTTGAAAAAGGTAACCTTATATTTGACAGCCTCGGTTCAGGAGATTACTATATATTTAAGGGAGCAGAATCATTTAAAATTAAGAGTAATAATAAAGACTCAGTAACAATAAACAAAAACAGTACCATTAAAAAGGATGATGTAATTATTATAAAGGTTAAACTTCAAAGACCATATATGGATATAGAAAAATGTATCGGCTGCGGTATATGTCAGCATGAATGTCCAGTTGGTGGTCTCAAGGCTGTAAGAATCTCTGCAGAGGGTGAAAGCCGTGACCCGAAAAAGAAGATGCTTTTAAAAAGATAGACTCTGTGGTAAAAACAAAAAGGAGGAATTTCCATGGATAAGATGGGTAGAAGAGAATTTTTTAAGATAGCAGGAATTACAGGTTTAACAACAGCCCTGTCTGTTGTGGGATGCAAAGAGAGCTCTGATGCTAAAGCGGATTCTTCTGGTAAAATATCTTATCCTCAAATACCTCGAAGAAAACTGGGAAAAACCGATGAGATGGTTCCTGTTCTTTCCCACGGCATCATGTATAATCTTGTTGAAAACCAGATAGTGTTAAAAAAAGGTCTTCAATGGGGAATCAAACACTGGGACACATCTAATTCTTATGCAGGAGGAAACAGTGAATTAGGTATTGGTAAATATCTGAAGAAGCATCCTGAAGTTCGAAAAGATGTTTTCATTGTATCAAAGGCCTCAAGTGCCAAAACTCCAAAGGAAATGGAAAAGAAGCTGCAGCTCTCCTTAAAAAGGATGAATACAAATTATATAGATCTATTCTATGGAATTCATGGTCTCAGTGACCCCAATGATCTGACTCCTGAAATAAGGAAATGGGCAGAAAGTGCAAAGAAAAGAAAACTCATAAAACATTTCGGATTTAGTACTCATAAAAATATGGCAAACTGTCTTACGGCTGCTTCAAAACTTGATTGGATAGACGCAATCATGACATCATGGAATTTCAGACTCATGCAGGATGATACGATGGAAAAAGCTGTAGATGCCTGCTATAAAGCTAACATTGGCCTTATTGCAATGAAGGTCATGGGATTGACCATTTATTCAGATGGTGATAAAAAACTAACTCAGCATTTCATAAAAAAGGGTTATACTGATGGTCAGGCTAAACTCAAAGCAGTTTTAGATGATAAACGCTTTGCTGCGGCCTGTATAACAATGGAAAATACAGCATTAATAACTACAAATGCAGCCGCAGCTCTTGATAAAACTAAGCTATCTAAAGCTGATTGGCAGATGCTGCAGGATCATGCCTTAGCAACGTGCTCAGGATATTGTTCAGGTTGTAATGAGTTTTGTGATTCAGCGATTCCTGATATGCCTGTGGTGAGTGATGTAATGAGATATCTCATGTATTACAACAGCTATGGAGATGAGCAAAAGGCTCAAGATCTATTTAGAGAGATACCTCAACATATGAGAATGCACTTGCTTTCCATGGATTTCACAGCTACAGAGAAAGCATGCCCCAAGAACCTGCCTATTGGCAGCTTTATTAAAGAAGCAATAGAGAAATTGTCATGAAAAATTTCATATTGCATTTATCAATTTTTGCAGCTGTTTGGGCAGGTCAATTCCTTTTCTCCTGCCTCAAGCTTTACAATGCCTATGGAAAGAATGCTTCAATGACCTTACATGATTACTGGTATTCATATAATCTTGCAATGATGAATCATCAAGGAATAGCAATGGGTCTACTGGTAACCTTTTGCATATTTATTATAAGAAAATATCTAGTGAATAAAAACATACTGGCTGTAAGAACAGGTGCCATAGTATTTTTAGTTATATTTATATCTCTGTTTTTATCATTGGGAGTCTATGATAGCAGCCCCATGTTTGAAATATTAACAAGAAAAATAGCGTCTTTTTTTACAAAGATGCAACATACAACTTTTCTTTTTACAACTATTCTCTCAACCGTCCCAGCATATTTTGTAATTAGGAAAACATCAAAGAAGTATGCAAACTAAATTACAATGAATCTTCATTTCATGTCTTTGTAGTGAATTGAATTATTCAATAACTACAAAGGCTGTCTCGTGGAAAAGCCTTATCCGCACTGGGGAAAAATTGACTTGAGCATATATTGGAAAAGGTTCAAGGAAAAAGGGACAAGGTGCACGTCTCTTGATTCCAACCGTACTTGAAACCGGGCACCCGTCCCGTGGAAAAACCTTATCTTCACTGGAAATAAATTGACCAAAGCATATATCCTCTTAGATTCTGCCATTTTCTGGAGGATATATGCTGAAATTCCTGTCACTCAAAATCCAGTAATTCCTTTGGCTCTACTCTAAGCTTTCTGCTCAGTTTTAGAATGGTTTTCAGGGTTACATTGACCTGGCCGTATTTAATTTTTTGGTAATACTTATACTCAATAGGCTCCTCTCTACCAGCCATGAATTCCTGGGTTAAATTATTTTGGTTAATTGAGAGCAAAATAATTTTAAATTATGCACTTCAATTGCTTTTAATAAAATAGACATTGAAGTGAAAAGTGTTGAGGGGTCGTTTCGCTGACGGCAGGTGAGGGTTCCCTTAAACTTTTTGAAGGTGGATTTCTTGATACCGTTGTGTGGTGGGGGATGGTTGCTGCTTGAGAGTTGAAGTTTTTCCACGGGGCGAGTTATGGCATGTGCATATGGATAATGATCACTTAAACGGTTACATGGAAGCAACTGAGGGATCTATTGAAGCATTTACTGTAAGTGAAATGTCACAGCTAAGCTGACAAGCTTATTCAGGTGAATAATTACAATCCCTTCAAATGAAGAGATTGTAAAGTTTGTTTTTATTCCTTAATGCTGGGGAACATATCTACAATTTTCATCTCGGACATCACTCTGGTTGACTTTTCTGTTTTTTTAAAAAAGGCAGAATCCCCAAAAGCCACATTAGTGAACCAACTAGCATGAGATTGTCTATATCCATGAAGGTAATAATAATTAAATTTCCTAAAAATATCAGGACCGATTGCCACCTGGCAATTGAACGGGTAAAAAATAATCCTGCAGTTATAATCATGAAGCCAATCAGACTTAAAGCAGCAAGCGATGATGTCAACATGAGCAGACCATTGTTTCTAGTAACCGCTTCAATAAAAGGAATTGCCCCTGCAACCAGATCTGAACTGACATTCCCTATGGCAATGAAAGAAAGCCACGAACCGAAAACTCCTCCCATGAATACGATTCCAATCAGTGATACAGAAACGCCGATTATAGAAAGCCAGGGCTTGTTTTTAAATAATAAACTTCCCAGATAAGCAACAGCTGGAATGACAAGGGGAAGTGCCAAGTATATAATGAGATGGGGGATGATGAAATCTATAGCAGATTCTGACCTGAATAGCTCCATGAAACGCTCTGGCGTGGGTTGAATGTACCTGAACTTCAGTGTAAATAAATCTGCCATGGTAAATTCACCAATGTGATGAATAAAAAATGAAAAAATTAGAATTGCTGGAAAAGCGATTGATGAGAAAATCCCGATTCTCTGTAATGCTGTAACGACCTTTTGGTTTTTCATAACTTCCTCCTGTTATACTTCTATTCATTCGTCTGTGTATGAATAGCCATTGTGTAACAGGCGTTAAATGACATTGGCTTTAATCATACTTAGCGAATCATGTAATAAGTGTAAGCAGTAAGGAAAGTTGATTCATTAACATATGTTTATAGAATTATTTTTTTCCTTATCCTGCTGAGGCTTACGGGAGAGATGCCAAGGTAGGAGGCAATGTGATAATGTTTCACAAGGTCTATAAGGCCCGGGTAATCCTTTAGGAACTGATCATATCTGGTTTCAGCATCATCGAAAAGAAACTGATATTCTCTTTTTTCTTTTTTAATATATTGAAACTCAATCAGTTTCCTGGCAACTTTTTCCCAGCAGGGATTTGTGTTTATGAGGTCAGAAAACATTTTATACTGGGAAACAAGAATTTCTGAATCTTCCAGGGCTTCAATGTAGAATCTGGAGTTCTCTTTCAGAAGGCTTGCCGAGTAAGAAATAAGGAGATCGTTCTCCATTTCGAAGTACTTTGTGTATTCCTTTCCGTTTTTATCTATATAAAAATACCGAAATAATCCTGAGATATTGAAACCAACCCTGTCTGGAACTTCACCAGCAATTATAAAGTACTCGTTCTTCTTTATCTGTGTCGGTTTAAAGATATCAGTGAGCTTTGAAAGTTCAGTAGAGGGAATATTAGAAATACCAGAGAAAAAGGAAATCATTATTTCGTATTTGCTATGTACAGATATCACGGCTGGCTCTCTTCAGTTTGGTATTGTGAAAATAATTTATGTAATTTATCTTTTACTCGAAAATTAAAAAAGCCTTGCACGACTGGTGTTTTTTGTCAATATTTTAACATGCCGGTGAAATGATACTGATGGTGTTTCGAGTACTTTTTTAGTTGAGGCAACAGGTTACTTCTTATATGTACTTTTCTGTCTCATGTGCGGGTATGTGAGACAGAAAATATTTCTAAATATCAATATTAGCTTATTATGGGGAACAAAATATGAAGATATTAAGAATATTTGCTAGCTACATAACAAAATTGAAGTTTGCAAAAAAGGCAATTGATGACCGAGCGGACCTCAGTGAAATGAAGGAAAAACCAACTGCAAAAATCTATGTGGGCATTTTTCTCATGTGTTTCAGTTACATTCTCGGACTCCCCGCGATAGGATTATTGGGTGCTTTGTCGATCTACTGGAACAAACCGAAGCTCGTAATCATTGGAGGTCCTTCTTTGTTTGTAATAGCTCATCTCGTTTTTTTGGGGGGAGTGTATTTGGCAGGAGGCAAATACCTCAGAGTTTTTTTTAGATGGGCAACACGGATTATCCTTGAAAAATTAGTCGAAGAAAAGGGTGCTCAATGAATCAGTGCATAAATCTTAAAATTGTACCTCAACGATGAAACAAATCTCTCTAAACTCAGTACCGTCACAGTTTGATACTGGAAGAATTGTGTCAGAGGGAAAAATGTACACAATGTTTTCCGTCAGCAATTTTATAGTGCATAGGCATTTGTCCCAAATTACTAAATGATGTATATCCATTGAAAGCGTAATTCTGGCAGGTAATTCCGAAGTAGTTAAGGTAAGCCGTTTTTTTATGATATCGCCAAATATGCCGCAGGCTAATGGCAAGAGAAATGAACCTTAATTACAATCTTGGGGAAAATAGTGGCAGAGTACAAAAAAATCTTGCATGGTTGGTGCTTTTTTGTCAATATTTTAATCTGGAAGTGGCATGAGACTACTGCCATAAAGATCCATTCTGTCTCATGTGCTGGTTGGTTGCAGAGGAGTTTATTGTATATCTAATTGGGGCGTATAGATTTTTGATTGGGAAGGATTTTTAAATCTTTGAGGTTTGGTGCCAGGGTGAAAGTTTATTTTAAGAAAATAAATATTATAAAGGAGTTGCATCAGAATAATGAGTCGATTGCTTCGATGACGCATGCGGTTGGGATTTTTCTGGCTACTGCTGCTGCGACCCTTTTGATTACGTTTGCTTGTTTGTTTGGGACGCGGATGCATGTAATTGGGTTTTCTGTTTTTAGTATTGCTTTGATTTTGCTTTATGCTGCGAGTTCTATTTATCATTTTTTTCCTAGAGAAACTTTGGTTAAGCGTATTTTTCAGCAGATTGATCATTCGATGATTTTTATTTTTATTGCGGCTAGTTATACCCCGATTGCTTTGACGATTGACGATAGATTTTTTGGATGGCTTTTGTTTGGGGTTGTGTG
>Ga0209475_10001431_pt1 | contig 30428 bp, 26 predicted proteins | sample tdDd471_FD_187128 | JGI IMG/M metagenome (GOLD analysis project Ga0209475, IMG submission 187128) | Marine sediment microbial communities from the Atlantic coast under amendment with organic carbon and nitrate - tdDd47.1 (SPAdes)... | ecosystem: Environmental > Aquatic > Marine > Coastal >... | reverse complement strand
TCTGGCGTCCCGTTGTGCGCCTCAGCGCCGCCGGTGAAGGGGTGTCTAAAGTTTGACGCCAAAACCCGCAACCCCTTTTTTCATAATTCGTCATCTTTTTTTCAAAGAAGAAGAAAGACGCATGAAAACAGTGCGTTATGCGGGCATCTTCGGCACCTGCCGTACCCGGCCATGGGCGCCGGATATTCCCATCCATCGACTCGCGCAGGGCCTGGATACCATATGTCGTGTTACCTGGGTGGCGACCAACAAGACCGGCCTGAAACCCCGCGCCATGACGCCTGGATCACGGCGTCGGTGCGGGGGATTCGCCCGACTCGGACCCCTTGATCAGGCCGCCTGCAGCCAGCGGCGAACCGGAAGGCGCAGCGCCAGAAGCCCCAGAACCGCGCAGAGGTAGAGCAGCGGCTCGAGCTGGAGCCCCTTGCGCAGCATCACGAAGTGTACCGCGCCCAACAGCACCGCGGGGTAGACCAGCCGGTGCAACTGCCGCCACCGGCCCCCCAGCCTGCGCACCGACAGGTTGTTCGAGGTCAGCGCCAGGGGCAGCAACAAAAGCGCCGCCGCCATGCCGACGGTGATGTAGGGCCGCTTGACGATGTCGGCCCAGATCTGCGCCGGGTTCCGCACGTCGAGCGCCAGCCAGACCAGCAGATGAAGACAGAGGTAGTAAAAGGCCAGCACCCCGATGGCGCGACGGAACCGCATCAGGTTCAGGCCCAGACCCCGGCGCAGCGGGGTGATGGCGAGGCCGGCGATCAGAAACTGCAGCGCCCATGCGCCCAGCCCGTGTTCCAGCGCCTTGATCGGCTCTACCCCCAGCCCACCGGTGGCGCCCTGGAAAACCATCAGAGGACCGGGAAGCGCGCCGGCAATATAGACCGCCCAGGTCGGAACCCGGCGCAGCCAGCCATTCAGCCGATCGACGCCCATGTCAGAAGTGCTTTGCAAGGTCCATGCCCGCGTAGAGGGGGGCGACCTCATCGGCATAACCGTTGAACATCAGGGTCGGCTGGCGGCGGGAGAACAGCCCGCCACCAATACGCCGCTCGCTCGCCTGGCTCCAGCGCGGATGATCCACCTCAGGGTTCACGTTGCTGTAAAACCCGTATTCGCGCGCGTTGGTCTGGTTCCAGGTGGCATAGGGCTCTTCGTCAGTGAGAGTGATCCGCACCACCGACTTGATCGACTTGAACCCGTATTTCCAGGGCACCACCAGGCGGATCGGCGCGCCGTTCTGGTTCGGCAGGGGTTTGCCGTAAAGGCCGGTGGCCATGATCGTCAGCGGGTGACGCGCCTCGTCCAGCCGCAGCCCTTCGCGATAGGGCCAGTCCAGCACCGGGTAGCGGGTGCCCGGCATCTCCTCGGGGCGATAGAGCGTTTCAAAGGCGACAAAGCGCGCGCCGTCCTGCACCCCCACCGTGTCCAGCAGGTCGGCCAGCTCGAACCCGGACCAGGGGACCACCATCGACCAGGCCTCGACGCAGCGGAGGCGATAGAGGCGCTCCTCGAGCGTCATCTCGGCCAGGATCTCGGACAGGTCATAGGTGCCCGGCCGCTCGACCATCCCGTCGATCCGGATCTGCCAGGGGGCGGTGGTCATCACGCCGGCATTGGCCGCCGGGTCCTCCTTGCCGGTTCCGAACTCGTAGTAATTGCAGTAACCGGTGATCTCCTCCCAGGAATTGGGGGTGAGATCCGGGTCAGCGGCTGCCCGCGCCGTGCCGCCCAGCGCGGCCAGCCCTGCACCGGCGGCGGCGGCGGCGATCACCTGCCGGCGGTTGAGGAAGGCCCATTCCGGTGTGGTGTCGGCGCGGGTCAGGTCGTTTTTCCAGCGAAAGGCCATGCTCTCTCCATCGGTTCACTGCCTTTGATCTAGCGCACACGGGAACCTCTGCCAAAACACGCGCCGTCACGATTGGGAGACAGGGTTGTAACTTGGCAGGATCTCGTTCAGCGGCACGCTGTGGCCATCGGCCTGCACGATCCGCACATGGCGCCGGCGCATCAGCCGCGGCTCGGCCACGCCGACCGAATGGGCAATGGTCTCGACCTCGCCGATCAGGCCACGGGCATAGCGCGCCACGCGGGTATACTTGCGCTCGACCACCAGCCCCTTTTGCAGGTGCGGATCGTGAGTGGTGATCCCGGTCGGGCAGGTGTTCTTGTTGCATTTCAGCGCCTGGATACAGCCCAGCGCGAACATGAAGCCGCGCGCCGAGGTCACGAAATCGGCCCCCGCCGCCAGCGCCCAGGCGACATCGCCGGGATTGGTCAGCTTGCCGCTGGCGACCAGGCGCACCCGTTCCTTCAGCCCGTGTTCGTCGCGGATGTTGGCCACCACCGGAAGCGCCTCGCGCACCGACATGCCCACCAGGTCGATCAGCGGCATCGGCGCGGCGCCCGTCCCACCCTCACCGCCGTCGAGCGTGATGAAATCCGGGGCGCTGTCGGCACCACGCCGCACGATGGCATCGAAGAAGCCGCGGAACACCTCCTCCGAGCCGGCAACGGTCTTGATCCCGACCGGCTTGCCGGTGACCTCGCGCACATGTTCGATCATGTCCAACAGCTCGTCAAAACTCTTTACCTCGGGGTGGCGGTTGGGCGAGAGACTGTCCTGGCCCATCGGAATATGGCGGATCTCGGCGATTTCCGGCGTGATCTTGGCCGCCGGAAGGATGCCGCCCTTGCCCGGCTTGGCGCCCTGGGCCAGCTTGATCTCGAACATGCGCACGGAGTCATGCGCGGCCATGGCACGCAGCTTGTCGTCATCGAGCCTGCCCTCGGCATCGCGCAGCCCGTATTTCGCGGTGCCGATCTGGAACACCAGGTCGCAGCCCCCCTCAAGGTGCATCGGGCTCAGTGCCCCCTCGCCGGTGTTGAGCCAGATGTTGGCCTCTTTCGCACCCCGGCTCAGCGCCTCGACCGCGGGCTTGGAAATGGCCCCGTAGGACATGCCGGAGATGTTGAAGAACGACGGCGCCAGGTAGGGCGTGCGCGCCGTCGGACCGATCAGCATCGGCTCGGTCTTGGCGTATTGGTCGTTGAGCGGCGGAAACGGCGCGTTGACGAAGATCGCCGTACCCGGAACGCTCAGGTTGCGGGTGGAGCCGAAGGCGACCGTGTTGCTCTCGCCGGTCGAGGCCCGCGTGACCCAGTCGCGCTGCGCCCGGTTGAACGGCAGTTCCTCGCGGTCCATGGCAAAGAAATATTGGCGGAAGAATTCGCCCAACTCGCTGAAAAGGTAGCGGAAACGGCCGATGACAGGGTAGTTGCGCCGGATCGCGTCGCCGGTCTGTCTCCGGTCGATCACGAAGAGCACCGCCAGCACCAATGTCAGCAGGCCCAGCATACCGATGAAGAGCCCCGCCAGAAGCTCGACAGCGTTCACTGCGATATTCATTCACAAACTCCGATATGTTTGACTTTGCGCAAAGCACGCCAAGGCGTTAGCCTTGACAGTGAGGGCGATTGGCGGGGCTGGCAAGTCACGCGTTCGGGAATGGGAGAGAGTTATGAGAACCTTTTTGATGGTCGCGGCGATGGTGCTGGCGGCGCAGGGGGCCGCGGCGCAGGAGATGGTGCGTTACACCACCGACCAGAGTTTCGACGACGTCGCCTTCGGGATCGAGAACGCGATCCTCGACGCCGGGCTTGTGGTCGATCACGTCAGCCATGTCGGCACCATGCTGGAGCGCACGCGGGAGGACGTGGGATCGGACAAGGTCTTGTTTTCGCAGGCAGATGTCTATTCCTTCTGCTCGGCCAAAGTGTCGCGCAGCGTGATGGAGGCCGACCCGCTGAACATCGTCTACTGCCCCTATGACATCTTCGTGGCGGAGCTGGCCGACAATCCCGGCGAGGTGATCGTGGGCTATCGCCAGTTCCCCGAGGGCGCGATGCAGGAGGTCCAGGCGATGCTGGACGGGATCGCCAGGGCAGCCTTGGGCGAATAACGCACGGCGCGTTAACGGACCGGATGAGGGGCGGGCCGGTGGCGGCTCGCCCCTTTTTCATGGTGCGTTTCGGGGAGTTTCGGGCCGGTTCTGTACGTTCCACCCATGCGGGCGATCGTCCGTTTTCCGTAGAACGGGGAGTTTCGGACCGATTCTGTACGATCGGCCAGCTGGGGAAACGCCAGCCGAGTCGAAGTGTCAATAGCTCCGACTTTTTTCGACAACACGATCATCACCGGCCATATCCCTCCGACGTGGCCCGCCCCCTACGCCGCACGCGAGGCGGCGCCCAAGAATCCGGCAGCACGGGAAACCGCATCGCCCCCGCGCCAATTGAAATCTTGGCTTCTGCGGCCTGCCTGTCTATGAGCATGCGCAGCGAACAAGGAGTCAGGTGAAACCCCTGGCTGGCTCTTCCGGCCGCCGATCCGCCGGACCAACCAAGACAGAATACATCGACAAAGACCGCGAGCATCGGCTTGCGGCCTGAGGAAAAAGACCTGCTCATGATCTCCCTTACCCGATACCGACAGCAGTGGACGCATAACGTCCGCGGCGACCTCCTCTCCGGCCTGGTTGTGGCGCTTGCGCTGATCCCCGAGGCCATCGCCTTTTCCATTATTGCCGGGGTCGATCCCAAAGTGGGGCTTTATGCCTCGTTCTCGATCGCGGTCATTACCGCGATTACCGGAGGCCGGCCCGGCATGATCTCGGCCGCGACGGCGGCCACGGCTGTGCTGATGGTCACGCTGGTGCGCGACCACGGCCTTGAATACCTGCTGGCGGCGACCGTCCTTGCCGGGCTGCTCCAGATCGGCGCCGGGTTACTGAAACTCGGATATGTTATGCGCTTCGTGTCGAAATCGGTGATGACCGGGTTCGTCAACGCGCTTGCCATCCTCATCTTCATGGCGCAGCTGCCCGAGCTTGACCCGTCGAAAGTGCCCATGCTGACCTATGCGCTGGTCGCGGCCGGTCTGGCGATCATCTACCTGTTTCCAAGGATCACGCGGGCGATCCCGTCGCCGCTGGTCACCATCGTCGTGCTGACCGTGCTGACCGTGCTCATGGGATGGGACGTGCGCACGGTGGGCGACATGGGCGCGCTGCCCGACACGCTGCCGGTGTTCCTGATCCCGGACATTCCGCTGACATTCGAGACGCTTTCGATCATCTTCCCCTACTCTCTGGCGGTGGCCGTCGTCGGCCTGCTGGAAAGCCTGATGACGCAACAGATCGTTGACGACCTGACCGACACCGGGTCGGACCGCAACCAGGAGTGCATCGGCCAGGGCATCGCCAATACCGCCACCGGGTTCATCGGCGGCATGGCGGGCTGCGCGATGATCGGCCAATCCATGATCAACGTGAAATCCGGCGGTCGCGGGCGGCTGTCGACCTTTGCCGCAGGGATCTTTCTGCTGATCATGGTGGTCGCGCTGGGGGACATCGTGGCGATCATCCCGATGGCCGCGCTGGTGGCGATCATGATCATGGTCTCGATCGGGACCTTTTCCTGGTCCTCGATCCGCAGCTTGCGCGAACATCCGACCTCCTCGTCCATCGTGATGCTGGCGACGGTGTTCTTCGTGGTCTACACCCACAACCTGGCCATCGGGGTTCTTGTCGGCGTGCTGCTTTCCGGGATTTTCTTTGCCTGGAAGATCGCCCAGCTGTTCCGCGTGACCAGCGAGATCACCGCGGACGGCACCCACCGCACCTATCACGTGCTGGGGCAGCTTTTCTTTGCCTCGTCCGAGGATTTCATGCGGGCCTTTGATTTCAAGGAAGCGCCCGAGAAGGTCACCATCGACCTGAGCCGCGCGCATATCTGGGACATATCCTCGGTTGCGGCGGTGGACATGGCCGTGCTCAAGTTCCGCCGGGAGGGTGCCGAGGTTGACCTGATCGGGATGAACGAGGCCTCCGAGACCATCATCGACAAGCTTGCCATTCATGACAGGCCGGGCGCGATGGATCAGTTGATGGGCCATTGAGGGAGGACAGGACAATGACAACCAACACGCTCATCGCATTGGTCGACGGCTCGGCCTATTCCGAAAGCGTCTGCCACCACGCGGCCTGGATCGCCGGCAGAAACGGCTGGAAGGTGAAGGTCTATCACGTCATGGGGCGCCGCCAGGGGACCGAGAAGCAGGATCTTTCCGGGGCGATCCGGCTGGGGGCGCGCACGCGGCTTCTTGAACAGCTGTCGGAACTGGATGCCGAGCGCGCCAGGCTTTCGCATGAACATGGCCGCGCCATCCTTGAGGATGCGAAGGCGATCATCCAGACGGACGGCGAGATCGAGGTCGAGACCCGGCTGCGCCAGGGCGACCTTGTCGAGACGGTGACCGCCAAGGAAGAGACCGGCGACATGATCGTGATCGGCAAGCGGGGCGAGGCCGCGGGCATCGCCATGGAGCACCTTGGGTCGAACCTGGAGCGCATCGTCCGGGCAAGCCACCGGCCGGTTTTCATCGCCAACCGCGCCTTCAAGCCGGTGGAAAAGGTTCTGGTCGCCTTTGACGGCGGCGCCTCGGCGCTGAAGGCGGTCGATTACATCGCCCGCAGCCCGCTGTTCGCCGGGTTGAAGATTTCGCTGGTGTTTGCCGGGCGCGACACGCCGGAGATCCGCAGATCGCTGGAGGGGGCCGCCGCGACGCTGAAGGCGGGCGGTTTTGCGCCGGAGGTCATCCTGCGCGCGGGAGAGCCGGAGAAGGTGCTGGCCCAAATCACCGGCGCGGCCGAGCACGAGTTGCTGGTCATGGGCGCCTATGGCCATTCCCGCGTGCGCTCGCTCATCATCGGGTCGACGACGACCGAGATGATTCGATCCTGCCGGGTGCCGGTTCTGATCATGCGGTGACCGGCTGACGGCCCCCTGCCGCCGGAGACGGAAAAGGCCCGCCATCGCTGGCGGGCCTTTGGTTTTTCAGGCCTGCGGGATCAATGCACTACGGCATCGTCCGGCTTGGGCCGGTTGGTTGCGCCCACCTTTTCGCCGATCAGCAGCCCGTCGGCGCCGGCGGTGACTGGCAGCGTATCGCCATCCTTGACGTCGCCCGCGAGCAGCATCTCGGCCAGCGGGTTCTGCAGCGCGGTCTGGATCACCCGTTTCAGCGGGCGGGCGCCGAACACCGGGTCATAGCCCTCGTCGGCGAGCCATTTGCGGGCGCCGTCGTCCAGTTCCAGCGTGATCTTGCGCGCCTCCAGCCGCTTGCGCAGGCGGGCCATCTGGATATCGACGATGCCATCCATGTTGCCGCGGCTGAGCCGGTCGAAGATGATGGTCTCGTCCAGACGGTTGAGGAATTCGGGGCGGAAATGGGCCCGCACCGCGTCCATCACGTCATGCTTGGCCTGGGCGCTGTCGGACCCCTCGGGCAGCTGGCTGAGCGCCTGGGAGCCGAGGTTGGAGGTCAGCACGATCAGGGTTTGCTTGAAGTCCACGGTGCGGCCGTGCCCGTCGGTCAACACGCCGTCATCAAGCACCTGCAGGAGCACGTTGAAGACGTCCGGGTGGGCCTTTTCGACCTCGTCGAACAGCACCACCTGATAGGGCCGGCGGCGAACCGCCTCGGTCAGCACACCGCCCTCGTCATAGCCGACATAGCCCGGCGGCGCGCCGATCAGGCGGGCGACGGCGTGTTTCTCCATGAACTCGGACATGTCGATGCGCACCATCGCGTTGTCGTCGTCAAAGAGATAGTTGGCGACCGCCTTGGTCAGCTCGGTCTTGCCGACGCCGGTCGGGCCGAGGAACAGGAACGATCCCAGCGGGCGGCCCTCGTCGTTGAGCCCGGCCCGGGCCCGGCGCACGGCATTGGCAACCGCGCGCACGGCGGCGTCCTGGCCGATGACGCGCTTGTGCAGCTCGTCTTCCATGCGCAAGAGCTTCTCGCGCTCGCCCTCCAGCATCTTGGAGGTGGGGATGCCGGTCCAGCGTTCGACCACCGCCGCGATCTGCTCGGGGCGGACGGCCTCTTCGACCATCATGCCCTCGTCCTCGGCCTGTTCGGCCTGGGCGAGCTGTTTTTCCAGCTGCGGGATCACCCCGTAGGACAGCTCGCCTGCCTTGGCGAGGTTGCCCTCGCGCTTGGCGATCTCCAGATCGGCGCGGGCGCGGTCAAGCTGTTCCTTGAGGTCGCGGGCGCCGGCGAGCTTGTCACGCTCGGCCTGCCACTGGGCGGTCATTTCCGACGATTTCTCCTGCAACTCGGCAAGATCCTTTTGCAGGGTTTCCAACCGGTCGCGGGAGGCGGTGTCATCCTCGAGTTTGAGCGCTTGTTCCTCGATCTGCAATTGCAGGATCTGGCGGTCGAGCTGGTCAAGCTCTTCGGGTTTGCTGTCCACCTCCATGCGCAGGCGGCTGGCGGCCTCGTCCACGAGGTCGATCGCCTTGTCGGGCAGGAAGCGGTCGGTAATGTAGCGGTTCGAGAGCGTCGCGGCGGAGACGAGGGCGGAGTCGGAGATTCGCACGCCATGGTGAAGCTCGTACTTTTCCTTGATGCCGCGCAGGATGCTGATGGTGTCCTCGACGGTGGGCTCGGTCACCATCACCGGCTGGAACCGGCGGGCAAGGGCGGCGTCCTTTTCGACGTATTTGCGATACTCGTCCAGCGTGGTGGCGCCGATGCAGTGCAGCTCGCCGCGCGCCAATGCCGGCTTGATCAGGTTGGCGGCGTCCATCGCGCCATCGGCCTTGCCGGCACCCACGAGCGTGTGCATCTCGTCGATGAACAGGATGATCTCTCCCGCGGCGTCCTCGATTTCCTTCAGGACGGCCTTGAGCCGTTCCTCGAACTCGCCGCGATACTTCGCACCGGCGATCAGCGCGCCCATGTCGAGCGCCAGCAGCTTCTTGTTCTTCAGGCTTTCAGGAACGTCGCCGTTGATGATGCGCAGGGCCATGCCCTCGGCGATGGCGGTCTTGCCGACACCGGGTTCGCCGATCAGCACCGGGTTGTTCTTGGTGCGGCGGGACAGCACCTGCATCGAGCGGCGAATCTCATCGTCGCGACCGATGATCGGGTCGATCTTGCCCTCGGCGGCGGCCTCGGTCAGGTCGCGCGCGTATTTCTTGAGCGCATCATAGCCCTCTTCCGCCGAGGCGGTATCGGCGGTGCGCCCCTTGCGGATGTCGTTGATCGCCTCGTTCAGTTTCTGGGCGGTGACGGCGCCGGCCTCCAGCGCCTCTTTCGCCTTGGACTTGACCATGCAGAGCGCCATCAGGATGCGTTCGACGGGCACGAAGCTGTCGCCGGCCTTCTTGGCGATCTTCTCGGCCTCGTCCAGCACCTTGGCGGTTTGCGTATCGAGATAGATCTGGCCCGCGTCGCCGCCGACCTTGGGGATCTTGGTCATCGCGACATCGAGCGCCTCGACCACGCGTGCGGGGGCGCCGCCGGACCGCTGGATCAGGTTGCTGGCAAGCCCCTGATCGTCGTCCATCAATGCCTTGAGAAGGTGTTCGGGCGCCAGTCGCTGGTGCCCTTCGCGCATCGCGATTGTCTGTGCGGCCTGCACGAAACCACGTGCCCGCTCGGTGAACTTGTTCAAGTCCATTCGTCTCTCCTTTTTCAAGCGCCCCTGGCTTTCGGTGCCCGCCTTGCGGCACACCGGGTATCGGGCCTCACATTCCAATTTGGGAAAGCGGAGGGGCAGTTCAAGACCGCGTGACCGGGTTTTCGGTGCAGATTTCGCGACGGGCGAGTCGCGGAATTGCCCGTGCGCTGCCTTATTCCTGCTCCGATTGCCGGGCAATCCTGCCGCAAAACAGGAGGCAGATATGCAGATCACGGATTACGAGATTTCCCAAGAGACCTTTTGCCCGGACCAGACCCAGCACACGGCGCGAGTTTCCCTGACCATGGCCGACCGGTTCGTCACCCTGTTCTGCGCGGTGAACCTTGAGGGCATCGATACGCCCGGAGCACGGCTGGAGGCGTTTCTGCGCGAGGCGCTGCGCCAGATGCGCCGGATGCCGGAGTTCCGCTCCGGCGGCAAGACGCTGGAATTGTCCGCCAACCTGTCGCCGGCCCCCGCGCTGGCCTGAGCCGGGTTCCCTTGCGCGGACCTGCGGCGCGGCCTAGAGAGAAGCCGCCCGCAGCCCCGAGGAGACCCCGATGCCCGATGACCGCCTGATCGTTGCCCTGGATGTGCCGAACGCGATTGAGGCGCTGGCGCTGACCACGAAACTTGGCGATGCCGTCGGCTTCTACAAGATCGGCCTCGGAATGCTCACCGGCGGCGGTCTGGGCCTGGCCAACGAGCTGACCGCCGAGCATGGCAAGCGCATCTTTCTCGACATGAAGCTTTTCGACATCGGCGCCACGGTGGAGGCGGCGGTGCGGGGCCTGTCGCGGTTCGATCTGGAATTCCTGACCGTGCACGGCGACCCGCATGTGGTGCGGGCGGCCAAGCAAGGTGCTGCGGGAAGCGACCTGAAGATCCTTGCGGTGACGATCCTGACCTCGCTCGACCGTGGCGATCTGGACGACGGGCTGATGAAGCCGGGCGATGTCGCCGACCTGGTGCTGGAACGCGCCGCGCGCGCGCTGGAGGCCGGGGCCGACGGGGTGATCGCCAGCCCGCAGGAGGCGGCCGCGATCCGGGCCTTGCCAGAGGCGGCGGGGCGGCTGATCGTGACGCCGGGGGTGCGCCCGGCCGGCGCCGCGCTGGGCGATCAGAAACGGGTGGCGACCCCCGCCGGCGCGATCCGCTCCGGCGCCGATCACATTGTGGTTGGGCGACCGATCTGGCAGGCGGCGGACCCGCGCGGCGCGGCGCAGGCGATCCTGGACGAGCTGGCCGGGGCCTGATTCGCACGCCGATGTTGCATATTTGCGCAGTTTCCGTGACACAAAAACAACATCTTGTGACCTGCTGAGCCTGATCCGGGACTCCGGGCTTCACCAAAGGCCGGTTTTGAGGGAGTCTGGTATCGAGACACTCCCCCAACGGACCTTTTCTTCCTGTGGTTCGTTACCTTCCCCCCGCCTCAGCAGCGGGGGGTCTTTCTATGGGGCCGGTCTCTGCCCCCTCGCCCATGCCTGCTCAGCCGTCGTTCAGGTCGAGATACCGCGCCAGTTGCTCGGCGAAATGCGGCACCGCAAGCGGGTGGCGGCAATAGTCCCCGGGCGGCATCAGGCGCCAGCCCTGCCCCTCGTCCCCGAACCGCACCACGTGGACCAGATCGGCCGACATATGCGCGACGAAAAACCAGACGCGGCCATGCGGGCGCAGGTAGCTGTGCGACCAGCTCACGTCCCCGGGCGCGATCACGAGCCCGACCTCCTCGCGGGTTTCGCGCAGGGCGCAGGCGATCGGGGTTTCCTCCCCCTCGCGGCCGCCGCCGGGCAGATCCCAGTGGCCGGGCCAGGGAATGTCGGGTCGGTCGTCGCGCTGGATCACCAGCAGATCGTCGCCCAGGAACAGCGCCAGCTTGGCCCCGGCGAAGGGGGCGACGATATCGAGGGGTTGATGTGACATGCTGACTGTTCCGCCGTTCCGGCCTATCCTGCGCCAGAGTTAAGCACCACCACGCCGAGATTCCACCCGATGCAAGCGCTTTGCCGTGATTGCCTGACCCGGTTCGAGCTGGCCGACGCCGCCCCGGCGCGGGCGCGCCGCTGCCCGTCCTGTGCCAGCCCGCGGGTGCTGGCGCATCCGGAACTGTTCGACCTGACCATCGCGCATATGGATTGCGACGCCTTCTATGCCAGCGTTGAAAAGCGCGACAATCCGGAACTGGCGGGCAAGCCGGTGATCATCGGCGGCGGGCGGCGCGGCGTGGTCTCGACCGCCTGCTACGTGGCGCGCATCCGCGGGGTGCATTCGGCAATGCCGATGTTCCAGGCACTGAAGCTCTGCCCCGAGGCGGTGGTGATCCGGCCGCGGATGGAGGCCTATGCCGCCGCGTCGCGCCAGATCCGCGCGATGATGGAGGAGCTGACCCCGGCGGTGGAGCCGCTGTCGCTGGACGAGGCGTTCCTGGATCTGTCGGGCACCGAGAAGCTGCACGGGGTGCCGCCGGCGGTGATGCTGGCGCGGCTGGTGCGGCGGATGAAGGCGGAGCTGGGCCTGACCGGGTCGATCGGGCTGAGCCACAACAAATTCCTCGCCAAGGTGGCCTCGGACCTGGACAAGCCGCGCGGATTCTCGGTGATCGGGCGGGCCGAGACGGCGGATTTCCTGCGCGACCGGCCGGTGCAGATGATCTGGGGGATCGGGCCGGCGGGACAGGCGGCGCTGGAGCGCGCGGGCATCCGCACCTTCGCCGACCTGCTGCGCTGGGAGCAGCGCGATCTGCACGCGCGGTTCGGCACCATGGGCGAGCGTCTGTATCACCTGGCGCGGGGACAGGACCGGCGGCGGGTCTCGGCCAATGCGCCGATGAAGTCGATCTCGAACGAGACCACCTTTCACGAGGACACCGGGGACACCGAGATCCTCGACGGGCACCTGTGGCGGATGTCCGAGAAGGTGTCAGACCGGGCCAAGGCCAAGGGCCTTGCCGGGCGGGTGGTGGTGCTGAAGCTCAAGCGGGCCGATCATTCCCTGCTGAGCCGGCGCGAGACGCTGCGAGACGCCACGCAGATCGCCGATCGCATCTATCGCCACGCGCGGGCGCTGTTCGACCAGGTCGGCGACGCCGGGCCTTACCGGCTGCTCGGGGTCGGGATCTCGGATCTGTGCCCCGAGGCCGAGGCGGATATCTCGGGCGACCTGCTGGATCCGGGCGCAGCGCGGCGCAACGGCGCGGAGCGGGCGACCGATGCAATCCGCCAGAGATTCGGTCCGGATGCGATCCTGAAGGGCCGGGCGCTGCGGTGAGGGGCGCGCGCCGTTCGGGCGCGTGGCGGAGCCGTCCGGGTTTGAAGATCGTGCGCGGGATGCCGGGCTGAAGCCCGGCCTACGCCCGGCGACACGAACAACGCGATCCGCGTAGCGATCCGCGTAGGGCGGGCTTCAGCCCGCCGCCGCCCTGGCCCTGCCCCCCCTATTCCGCCGCCAGCGGCAGCTCCTCGCGCCCGATGGCGGCAACCTCGGCGATGACGCCGCGCAGCAGGGCGCGGAAGGCGTCGAAATCCGCGCTGGGTTCGATTCGCTTTTCGTCCATGTAAAGCGCGCGGTCGATCTCCACCTGGATGGCATGCTGGCGGCGCGAGGGGCGGCCGTAGGCCTGGGCGACATAGGCGCCGGCAAAGGGCGCGTTGCGCGCCACGGTCAGCCCGGCCGCGGCAAAGGCGGCCTCGACCCGGTCGACGATCCCGGCGTCGGCGGCGGCGCCGAAGCGGTCGCCGAGCACGATTTCGGGGCGCGGCGAGGTGCTGCGTGCGACGCCGTCCATCGCCTCGTGCGGCATCGAGTGGCAGTCGATCAGAACCGCCTGGCCAAAGCCGTCGTGGGCCCGGTCGAGCAGGGTCTGCAGCGCCGCGTGGTAGGGGCGCCAGTAGTGGTCGATGCGGGCGCGGGCCTCGTCCATGGCGATCTTGCCGCGGTGAATCGCCCGGCCGTTGGCCACCACCCGGGGAATCACCCCCAGCCCCGAGGCGACGCGGGGATTATGGCCGTTCCGGCGCGCGCCGTGAATCAGCGCCGGGTCAAGTTCGTCCGGGCTGCGGTTGAGATCGACGAAGGCGCGCGGCGCGCGGGCGCGCAGCAGCGGCGCGCCAAATTCGGGCGCCGCGTCGAACAGACGGTCGACGAAGGCATCCTCGGAGGAGCGAATCGCCTGGCGGTCCAGCAGCGAGCGCCGTACGAACCAATCGGGGTAGTCGCAGCCCGAATGCGGCGAGGCGAAGACCACACAGGACAGGGGCTGTTCGGGTTCAGCCAGATGGAAGGCGGTCTGGGGCATCGGCACTCCTCGCCGGAGAAACATAGCCCGCAAAAACCGCTGCCAAAAGCCCTTGATAACCTTGGCGAGTCCTTTTATAGACCCCGCTACCGGCGCGGAAATCCGCGCCCCATTTTCTTTGTGGGGCCTTTCGATGCCGGGATTCATGGGCGGTTAGCTCAGTGGTAGAGCACTTCGTTGACATCGAAGGGGTCACAAGTTCGAACCTTGTACCGCCCACCATGAATTCACTGTCCCGGGCAACCGGGGCACCCGCCAACCCCAGGCGCTGGCCCGCGCCGCAGGAACAGGAGACAGGCCATGAAGGTCAAGAACTCGCTCCGCTCGCTGAAGAACCGGCACCGCGATTGCCGGGTCGTTCGTCGCAAAGGCCGCGTTTACGTGGTCAACAAGACCCAGCGCCGGTTCAAGGCCCGCCAGGGCTGAGAATTCCGCCCGCCGGAAGATCAAAAACCGCGCCCCACAAGGCGCGGTTTTTCGCGTTGGCGGCGGGTCGCCGCGCGGTCTTTTCCGACTGATTGACTCGGTTTTGGATTTGCATGCGGCGCGGAATCAGGTATCTGATTAAATCAGTCGGACATTCTCTGTCCGAACCCGGAAATCGCAAGGGACACATGATGCGACAGATACTGACATATGGCACCGTGGCGCTGATGACGGCGCTGGCCCCGGCGGCGGCGCTGGCCGAGGGCGAGGTCAACATTTACTCTTCCCGCCACTACGACACCGACGAGCGGCTCTACTCCGATTTCGAGGCGGCCACGGGCATCACCGTCAACCGGATCGAGGGCAAGGCCGACGAGCTGATCGCGCGGATGCAGGCCGAGGGCCGCAATTCCCCCGCCGACATCCTTCTCACGGTCGATACCTCGCGGTTGAAGCGGGCCAAGGACGCCGGTGTGCTGCAATCCATCGACAGCGCCGTTCTCGAGACGCGCGTGCCCGGCTATCTTCAGGACGCCGACAACCAGTGGTTCGGCTTCTCGCAGCGGGCGCGGATCATCTTTTACGACAAGGCCGAGGTCAACGACCCGCCGCGCACCTATCTCGATCTCTCCGATCCCAGGTACAAGGGGCTGGTCTGCATCCGGTCCTCGTCGAACACCTATAACCAGACGCTGCTGGCCTCGATCATCGAGAATCACGGGCCGGACACCGCCCGCGCCTGGGCCAAGGGCGTGGTCGCCAACATGGCCCGCGCACCGCAGGGCGGCGACACCGACCAGCTGCGCGGCATCGTCTCGGGCGAATGCGAGATCGCGGTCTCCAACAGCTATTACTTCGCCCGCGCCATCCGGACCGACGTGAAGGGGGTCAGCGACCAGATCGGCATGATCGGCTGGGTGTTCCCGTCGCAGAACGCCGAGGGTGCGCATATGAACCTGTCGGGCGGCGGCGTGGCGGTGCATGCGCCGCACCGCGACAACGCGATCAGGTTCCTGGAGTACCTGGCCAGCGAGCAGGCGCAGAAGTATTTCTCGGCCGGCAATGACGAATACCCGGCGGTTCCGGGGGTCGGCCTGTCGCCGAGCGTTGCCGCACTCGGGTTCTTCAAGCCCGACGATGTGGACCTTTCGGCGGTGGCGGCGCGGCTGCCGGAGGCGCAGAAGATCTTCAACGAGGTCGGCTGGGAGTAAGCTCCGCGTTTATCGGCTACGTGGGCGCGGGGGGCTTCTTCCCGCGCCTTTTTCGTGGACCTTTTTCGGGGGCCTGGCACCGGGGGCCTGGCACTGGGGGTGGGCGGCGGATCGAGTATTTGAAACGAGAAGAAGGGCGGCCCGTTTCCCCTTCTTCTCGTTGCGAAATACTCCGGGGGGACGCGCGCCAGCGCGGCGGGGGCAGCGCCCCCGGCAAGACGACCCTCAGTCGCGGCGCCCGACCTGTCTGCAGATCAGGATCACCGGCAAAAGCCCCACCGCCATGATCACCAGCGAGGGCACCGCCGCCCCCTCGAGCCGTTCGTCGGAGGCCAGCCGATAGGCCTGCACCGCCAGCGTGTCGTAGTTGAAGGGGCGCATGATCAGGGTGGCCGGCAGTTCCTTCATCACGTCGACGAAGACAATCAGCAGCGCGGTCATCAGGCTGGGGGTGAGGATCGGAAGGTGGATGCGGCGCAGCGTGCCCAGGGGCGATTCCCCCAGCGAGCGGGCGGCGGCGTCCATGTTCACGTGCACCGTGCTTTGGCCGCCCTCGTAGGCGCCAAGTGCTGCGGCGAGGAAACGCACCATGTAGGCCGCGACCAGCAGCCAGATCGACCCGGTGATCAAGAGCCCGGTGGAGATGTCGAAGGTGTCGCGCATCCAGCCGTCGAGCGCGTTGTCGAAGGCGGCGAAGGGCACCAGCAGCCCCACCGCGATCACCCCGCCGGGCACCGCGTAGCCCAGCCGCGCCAGATAGGCGGCGATCCCCGACCTGCGCCCCGGGCGCAGCCGCTGGAAGAAGCCGACGATGATGGCGGCGCAGAGCGTGACCACCGCAGCGGTCCCGGCCAGTGTGACAGAGTTGCGGATGAAGCCGGTGTAGCGGCTGCTGAGCAGGTTCTGCTCGGAGCCCAGCCCCATGACCAGAAGGAGCACCGCCGGCAGCAGGAAGCCGAGCAGCACCGGCGTGGCGCAGAGCGCGAAGGCCAGCGCGGCGCGCAGCCCGGTGAGCGGCGCCGGCGGCATCTTCATGTGGCGCTTGCCGGCGTGGTGGTATTGCGCCTTGCCGCGCGAGGTCCGCTCGGCCACGGCCAGCATCAGCGCAAACCCCAGCAGGCAGAGCGCGAGCTGGGCGGCGGCGGCACGGTCGGCCATGGTGAACCAGCTGGTGTAGATGCCGGTGGCGAAGGTCTGGACGCCGAAATAGGCGACGGTGCCGAAATCGGCGATGGTCTCCATCACCGCCAGCAGCACGCCGCCGGCGATGGCCGGGCGCGCCATCGGCAGGCTGACGCGCCAGAACGCGTACCAGGCGCTGTGGCCCAGGGTGCGGGCGGCGAGGAAGGCGCCCGAGCTTTGTTGCAGGAAGGCGGCGCGGGCGAGCAGGTAGACGTAGGGGTAGAACACCAGCACCAGCATCACAGCCGCGCCGCCGAGCGAGCGGATCTCGGGGAACCAGTAGTCGCGCGGCCCCCAGCCTGTGACCTGGCGCAGGGTGGATTGCACGATGCCGGGGTGATCCAGCAGGTGCGTATAGGCATAGGCCAGCACATAGGCCGGGAAGGCCAGCGGCAGGATCAGCGCGATCTCCAGCAGGCGCACGCCGGGAAACCGGGTCATCGTCACCAGCCAGGCGGCGCCGACACCGATGGCAAAGGTGCCGAGGGCCACCAGCGCGGCCAGCACCAGCGTGGCGCCGGCATAGCCCGGCAGCACGGTGTCGAGCAGGTGGCGCACGGTTTCGGTGCCGCCGGTGAGTGCCGCAATCGCCACGGCGAGCATCGGCAGCAGGCAGGCGGCGGCCACGGTGCTGGCCAGCACGCCCAGCAGCCGGGTGCCACGGGCGCCGTGGCGGCGGCTGCCGTGGGGGGCGTAGTCGATGCCGGTGGCGTCGCTGGTCTGGGACAAGGGGAACCTCGCGCTCGGGTGTTGCCCCTTTATCCTAGCTTAATGGTCGGATTTCCAGCGCGATTTACTGGACAGCATGGTAGGCTCTGCTACCGTCGCGGCATCGAGAACATCTATTTGGGAGATGCAATTGAAAACCACCATTGCTCTATGCACCGGCTTGATTTTCGCCGCCGGGACCGCCTGCGCCGACATGTCGATCGCGCTCGGTGGCGGATGGGACGGAAAAAGCGTTCCGAAGGGCCAGCAGTGCACGCTGTTCGGAGGCAAGGGATCCACCCCGCCGATGACGGTTTCGAACCTGCCGGGCGGAACCGCCTGGGTCTATGTCGCCTATAATGACCGGGATTATCAGCCACTGTCGAAGAACGGCGGGCATGGCGTCATCGGCTATCCGGTGAGCGGCGCCTCGGCCGACCTGTATTCGGTTCCCGGTCTCAAGGGGAAACTGCCAGGAAAGGCCAAGGTCGTCTCGGCGGCACGGGCGACCGGGAAATACGCCTCGAAGGGCTATCTTCCGCCCTGTTCGGGCGGCAAGGGAAACCGCTATTTCGCGGTTGTTCGGGCGGTCTCGTCGGCCGGAAAGGTCCTAGAGGAACAGCGCGTGGAGATCGGCCGCTATTGACAGGGGAAGGGGCGGCGCCGTGCGCGGCCCCTCAGTCGTACTTGCGCTGGTCCTCGATCACCAGCCCGTCCCTGGGCAGGGCGCCGGGAGCGACGATCTCGATCCTGCCCTTGAGCTTTAGGAGATCGGCGACGCTGTTGGCGTAGGCGCGAGCGTCGCCGCCTTCCGCCTCGATCTGCACCGTCATGGCGTCCATCTCGCCGTTGCGGGTGGCGATGACGCGGGCCTTGACGATTTCGGCATGCTTGTCGACCAGCGCGGCCACCTGTTCGGGGCGCACGAACATGCCCTTGATCTTGGTGGTCTGGTCGGCGCGACCCATCCAGCCCTTGATCCGCATGTTGGTGCGGCCGCAGGGCGAGGCGCCCGGCAACACGGCGGAGAGATCGCCGGTGGCGAAGCGCACCAGCGGGTAGTCGGGGTTGAGCGTGGTCACCACCACCTCGCCCACATCGCCGGGTGCGACGGGGGTGCCGGTGCCGGGGGTGACGATCTCGACGATGACATGCTCGTCGACGATCATCCCCTCCATCGCCGGGGTTTCATAGGCGATGTTGCCCAGGTCGGCGGTGGCGTAGCTTTGCAGGCAGGCGATGCCGCGATCGGCGTATTCGGCGCGCAGGCTGGGGAACAGCGCGCCGCCGCCCACCGCCGCCTTGGCGATCTTCAGCGGCAGGCCCATCGCCTCGGCCTTGTCGAGGATGATCTTGAGGTAGTCCGGGGTGCCGGCATAGGCGGTGACCCCGATGTCATGGGCGGCGCGGGCCTGAAGCTCGGTCTGCCCGGTGCCGGCGGGCACCACGGCGGCGCCGACGGCGCGGGCACCGCTTTCAAAGATCATGCCGGCCGGCGTCAGGTGGTAGCCGAAGCAGTTCTGCACGATGTCGCCCTTGCCGATGCCGGCGGCATGCAGGAAGCGGCCCATGCGCCACCAGTCGTGGCTGATCCCGCCGGGTTCGTAGATCGGGCCGGGCGACTGGAAGATATGAGCCACGTTGGAGACCGGCAGCCCGCCGAAGGGTGCCGATGCCTTCTGCCGTTCGCTCAGCTCGGACTTGCGCAGCACCGGCAGGGCAGAGAGACCGGCGAGATCGTCCAGCGGATCGAGTCCGTTGCGCGCCAGGTTGGCGTTCAGCGCCTGCAGCTGGTCGGCCGCGCGGGCGTCGGCGGAGCGGGTTTCCAGGTCGTCATAATGAGCGGTCATCGTTAAGCCTCGTCCTTGTCCTCGGGCCGCTGCCCCTGTTGGCCGGGGAAGATCCCCGCCCTGTTTCGCCGTGGCGCCGGCTGCGCGCCGGTCCGGCCTGCCTTGGTCCCTGTCCGGTGCGCGGTCAGCTCAGCCACCGCTTGCGGCGGCGATAGGAGCGCACGTCGCGGAAGCTCTTGCGGCCCTCGTCGGACATGCCGAGATAGAATTCCTTGACGTCCTGGTTTTCGCGCAGGTCGGCGGCGGGGCCGTCCATCACCACGCGGCCGGACTCCAGGATATAGCCGTAGTGGGCAAAGCGCAGCGCGACGTTGGTGTTCTGCTCGGCCAGCAGGAAGGTCACGCCCTCGCGCTCGTTCAGATCCTTGACGATGCCGAAGATCTCTTCGACCAGCTGCGGCGCGAGGCCCATGCTGGGCTCATCCAGCAGGATGGTTTCGGGCTTGGCCATCATGGCGCGGCCGATGGCGACCATCTGCTGTTCGCCGCCCGAGGTATAGCCGGCCTGGCTGCGGCGGCGCTCCTTGAGGCGGGGAAAATAGGCATAGACCTTTTCGAGGTCTGCCATCATCTCGGCCTTGCCCGACTTGCGGGTGTAATAGCCGGTGAGCAGGTTTTCCTCGACGGTGAGATGCTCGAAACAATGGCGCCCCTCCATCACCTGGATCACGCCCTGGCGCACCAGGTCGGCGGGGTCGGCGTGGTGCACCGGTTCGCCGCGGTACTTGACCGAGCCCTTGGTGACCTCGCCGCGTTCCGATTGCAGCAGCGCCGAGATCGCCTTGAGCGTGGTGGTCTTGCCGGCGCCGTTGCCGCCCAGAAGCGCGGTGATGCCGCCCTTGGGCACGTTGAGGCTGACGCCTTTCAGCACGAGGATCACATGGTTGTAGATCACCTCGATATTGTTGACCTCAAGCAGGGTCTCCCTGGTTTGTCCGGCGTCCAGCATCTGGTGTCCTTCTTTCCGCATCCCGGGACTGGGCCGTCACGGGCGGTTTGACCTTTGGGGGTGGAGGCGGCGGTCGACCGCCGCCTCCGGTTCATGTGCGGGCGGGGCCTAGTTGCAGCCCGGCTCGATGTTGTTCTCGCTGGCGTAAGCCGAGGAATCCTCGGAGATCAGCGGGTTCAGGACGTCCTGGTCCGACTGGAAGTAGTCGGTGATCATCTTGAACTCGCCCGCGGCCGCATCCCATTGGGACACCGCGCCGAAGCCGTTGCCGCCATGGTTCTCGCAGGAGACCTTGAACTCCGGCCCGAAGGCGGGAAGGCCCAGCGCGCTCATCTTCTCCTCGGTCATTTCCAGCGCTTCCATGCCGTCGCGCATCATTTGCGAGGTGATCGCCTTGGTGCCGTGGATGTCCTGCGCCGTCTTGGCGGCCTCGGCGGCCAGCATCGCGGCATAGAGACCCCGGTTGTAGAGCACGGTCCCGGACTGGTCGCCGGCGCCGGCAGCCTTGCCCGCGTCATAGACGTATTTCTTCAGGTCGGCATAGATCGGGTAGTTGCTGCCGAAGTTGTGGAAGGTCAGCGCCTTGTAGCCGTTGGCCTTTTCGCCAGCCGGCAGCACGTCGTTTTCCGACCCCGACCACCAGATGCCGATGAAGTGATCCATCGGGAATCGGATGTTCACGGCCTCCTGGATGGCGACCTGGTTCATCACGCCCCAGCCCCACATGATCACGTAGTCGGGCTTTTCGCGGCGGATCTGCAGCCACTGGCTTTTCTGTTCCTGGCCCGGGTGATCGACCGGCAGCAGGGTCAGCTCATACCCGTGCTTCTTGGCCAGCTCTTCCAGGGTGCGGATCGGTTCCTTGCCATAGGCCGAGTTGTGGTAGACCAGCGCGACCTTCTTGCCGCTCAGGTCGCCGCCTTCCGCGTTCAGGATATGGGTGATCGCGACCGAGGCGCCGTCCCAGTAGTTGGCCGGGTAGTTGAAGATGTTGCGGAACACGGAACCGTTCTTGGCCGAGGTCCGGCCATAGCCCATCGAGTGCACCGGGATGCCGTCGGCGGTGGCTTTCGGGATCAGCTGATAGGTGATGCCGGTCGAGAGCGGCTGATAGACCAGCGCGCCTTCGCCCTTGGTCGCCTCGTAGCATTCCACACCCTTCTCGGTGTTGTAGCCGGTCTCGCATTCGATCATCTTGACGGGCTCGCCGCCGATGCCGCCGTCCCGCTCGTTCAGCAGCGTGAAGTAGTCGGCATAGCCGTCAGCGAAGGGGATGCCGTTGGCGGCGTAGGGGCCGGTGCGGTAGCTGAGCGACGGGAACACGAGATCCGCCATTGCGGGCCCCGCGGCCATCAGGGCGCCAAGCGCCAGTGCTGTCAGTCTCTTCTTCATCGGGTCATTCCTCCCTTGGTTTCGTCCGATGTGTCGTTTCACGAGGCGGGCTCCTCCCCCCTCATCAGTGGTCGGCCCCGTCAGTACGGGAACGGCCAGAGCCTCAGTTTCTCCTTGGCGACGCGCCAGAGCTGCGCCAGACCGTGCGGTTCCAGGATCAGGAACACGACGATCAGCGCGCCGACGATGACGAGCTGGAAATGCGCCACGATATCCGTGGCCCAGCCCAGCATATCGACGCCGACCAGTTTCAGCGCCACCGGCAGCACCACCAGAAAGGCGGCACCGGCAAAGGCGCCGAAGATCGATCCCAGCCCGCCGATGATGACCATGAACAGCACCAGGAAGGATTTCTGGATGCCGAAAGCCTCGCCGACCTCGACCGCCCCGAGATAGACCGAGAAGAACAGCGCGCCCGAGATGCCCACGAAGAACGAGCTGGCGGCAAAGGCCGAAAGCTTGGCGGTCAGCGGGTTCACCCCGATGATCTCGGCGGCGATGTCCATGTCGCGGATCGCCATCCATCTGCGTCCCATCGTGCCGCGCGTGAGGTTGCGGGCCAGGACGCCGGCGAAGGTGACAAAGATCAGGCAGAACAGGTAGACCGCCCAGGACGGGGCATTGGGGCCGGTAACCAGAATTCCGAACACATCGCGTTCGGGCGCGGAGATCTGGCCCGAGGCGGAGTAGTTGTAGAACCACGGCACCCGGTTGAACAGCCAGACCAGGAAAAACTGCGCCGCCAGCGTCGCCACGGCGAGGTAGAAGCCCTTGATCCGAAGGCTTGGCAGGCCGAACAGCACGCCGACAAGCGCGGTGACACCACCGGCCAGGATCACATGGATGAACATGCTGAGTTCGGGAAAGGCCGTCATCAGCTTGTAGCAGGCATAGGCGCCCACCGCCATGAAACCGCCGGTGCCGAGCGAGACCTGGCCGCAGTAGCCGGTCAGGATGTTCAGCCCGATCGCCGCGATCGCATAGATCAGGAACGGCACCAGGATGGCGTTGGCCCAGTAATCGTTGATCAGGAACGGCACCACCCCGAAGGCCACGGCCAGGACCACGTAGTAACGATAGCGGTCGAACCGGATCGGAAAGGTCTGGTTGTCCTGCTGATAGGATGTCTTGAAATCGCCCGCTTCACGGTAAAACACGTCAGTGGCCCCCTTGCGCTTGCGCCCGCTCGCGCATGGCGGCGTCGAGCGTTTTCTTGTTTTCCAGACCGCTGTCCTCGGAGGCGCGGCTGAGCTTGATGTAGGCCAGTATCCCGGTGAGAAAGCCGACGCAGGCCAGGATCGCGGCGATCACCACCTGCCGTTCGGACAGGTCGCTGGAGGTGAGCGCGATGTAGCCGAAGGCCCAGAAGCCGGACCAGGCGATCACGTTGACGATGGCAATGGTCTGTCTCACTGCGTCACACCCTCTCGATGATCTTCTCGCCGAACAGCCCCTGCGGACGGAACACGAGGAAGATCAGCGCCAGAACATAGGCGAACCAGTTTTCCGTGGCGCCGCCGACCAGCGGCCCGATCATGAAGTCGAACAGCTTTTCGCCCACCCCGATGATCAGGCCGCCGACGATGGCGCCGGGGATCGAGGTGAAGCCGCCCAGCATCAGCACCGGCAGCGCCTTGAGCGCGATCAGCGACAGCGAGAACTGCACGCCGGACTTGGTGCCCCACATGATGCCGGCGACCAGCGCGACGAAGCCCGCGACCGACCAGACCATGACCCAGATGAAGTTGAGCGAGATCCCCACCGAGAGCGCCGCCTGGTGGTCGTCGGCCACCGCGCGCATGGCGCGGCCCTCCTTGGTGTACTGGCTGAAGGCGACCAGCGCGATCACCAGCAGCGCGGCGATCACGGTGGCGACGATATCGAGGTTGTCGATGAAAAAGCCGTAGCCGAAGATATTGTAGGTGGCGTTGTCGATCATCTCGTTGAGGCCCTGCGGCAGGCCGACGTCGAGCTTCTTGATCTCGGAGCCCCACATCAGGTCGGAGAGGCCCTCGAGGAAATAGGCCAGCCCGATGGTGGCCATGAACAGGATGATCGGTTCCTGCCCGACCAGGTGGCGCATCACGAACTGCTGCACGCACCAGGCCAGCGCCACCATCACCACCATGGTCAGCAGGATCGCCGCCAGACCGGGCAGATGCCAGCCGAAATGGTGCACGTCGGTGCCGAACATGGCATTGATCAGGTGCGAAAACGGCACCTGCCCCTCCATGATCCCGACCAGAGTCATCGCGGCGAACAGCGCCATCACCCCCTGGGCATAGTTGAAGATGCCGGACGCCTTGTAGATCAGCACGAAGCCGAGCGCGACCAGCGCGTAGAGCACCCCGGCCATCAGGCCGTTGAGGGTGACCTCCATGGCGAAAACCACTTGATCAGGCATCTGCGCCTCCCTTTTGTTGTGCCGGCATGGCGCGGTTGTTGCTCAGCTCAGTCATGGGCAACCCCCAGGTAGGCGTCGATCACGTCCTGGTTGTTGCGCACCTCGTCGGGGCTGCCGTCGCCGATCTTCTTGCCGTAATCCATCACCACAACGCGGTCGGAGAGGTCCATCACCACGCCCATGTCGTGTTCGATCAGCGCGATGGTGGTGCCGAATTCGTCGTTCACGTCGAGGATGAAGCGCGACATGTCCTCTTTCTCCTCGACGTTCATGCCGGCCATTGGTTCGTCGAGCAGCAGCAGCTTGGGCTGCGCGGCCAGCGCGCGGGCCAGTTCGACACGTTTCTTCAGCCCGTAGGGCAGGCGCGAGACCGGCGTCTTGCGGATGTGCTGGATTTCGAGGAAGTCGATGATCTTCTCCGCCACTTCGCGGTTCGCGTTTTCCTCTTTCTCCGCCGGCCCCTTCCACAGCGCCTGCGAGAACACCCCGGTTTTCATGTGGGTCAGCCGCCCGGTCATCACGTTGTCCAGCACGCTCATCCCCTCGAACAGGGCGATGTTCTGGAAGGTGCGCGCGATGCCCTGGCGGGCCACCTCGTAGGGGCGCATCGGCGGTCGCCTGCTGCCGTGGAACCAGACCTCGCCCTCCTGCGGGACGTAGAAGCCCGAGATCACGTTCAGCATCGAAGATTTGCCGGCGCCGTTGGGGCCGATGATGGCGCGGATCTCGCCCTCGCGGATATCAAAGGAGATGTCCTTGATCGCCACCACGCCGCCGAATCGCAGGGTGATGTTCTTCATTTCCATCACCACGCCGCCGATCTTGCGGCCGTCCGCGGTGGTGTACCCCTCGGCCTGATCAAGCATGGCGAGTATCCTTCTTTTCAGTCCAGTTGCGCGCGCCGTGCATGGTCCGGGCCTTGGCCCCCTGCCCCGTCATTCCGCCGCCACCCGGTGCGGCGAGACCGGCTGCACCGCCGCGTCGCGGATTTCCAGCGTGGCGCTGATATGGCCCTTGCGGCCGTCCTCGTAGGTGACCTCGGTCTTGGTCGAGACGGTCGCGGAGCCGTCGTAGAGCGCCGCGATGATATCGGCGTATTTCTCTTCGACGATGCGGCGGCGCACCTTGCGGGTGCGGGTCATCTCGCCGTCGTCGGCATCCAGTTCCTTGTGCAGCACGACGAAGCGGTGCACCTGGCAGCCTGACAGCATCTCGTCCTGCGCGACGGAGCGGTTGACCGCCTCCACATGCTCCTGGATCGCGCCCAGCACCTTGGGGTGGCCGGCCAGTTCCTGGTAGGAGGCATAGGCGATGTTGTTGCGCTCGGCCCAACTGCCGACGGCGGTCAGGTCGATGTTGATGAAGGCGACGCAGCGGTCGCGGCCATTGCCGAACAGGACCACTTCGAGAATGTCGGGATAGAACTTGAGCTTGTTCTCGACATACTTGGGGGCGAACATCGCGCCATCGGCCATCTTGCCCACGTCCTTGGCGCGGTCGATGATGCGCAGGTGGCCGCTGCCCTCTTCGATGAAGCCGGCGTCGCCGGTGGCGACCCAGCCTTCGGGATCCTTGGTCGAGGCGGTGGATTCGGCGTTCTTGTAGTATTCGACGAAGGTGCCGGGGCTGCGGTAGAAGATCTCGCCATTGTCGGCGATGCGGATTTCCACGTCCGGGGCGGGCACACCGACGGTATCGGCGCGCACCTCGCCATCGGGCTGCACGGTGATGAACACGGTGGCCTCGGTCTGGCCGTAGAGCTGTTTGAGGTTGATGCCTAGCGAGCGGTAGAAATCGAAGATCTCCGGCCCGATCGCCTCGCCCGCAGTATAGCCGACCCGGACGCGGGAAAACCCGAGCGTGTCCTTGAGCGGGCCGTAGACCAGGATATTGCCGAGGGCGTATTTCATCCGGTCCCAGGCGTTGACCGGCTTGCCGTCCAGAATCCGCGGGCCGACCTTGCGGGCGTGCTCCATGAAGCTGTGGAACATCGCCTTTTTCAGACGCCCGGCGTCCTCCATGCGGATCATCACGCTGGTGAGCTGGGTTTCGAACACGCGCGGCGGGGCAAAGAAATAGGTCGGCCCGATCTCGCGCAGGTCGGTGATCATGGTGTCGGCGCTTTCGGGGCAGTTCACCGCGAAGCCGCACCAATAGGCCTGGCCGACCGAGAAGATGAAATCGCCGACCCAGGCCATCGGCAGATAGGACAGGATGTCCTCGTTCCGGGTCAGGTGATCGAACTCGGCAGAGTTCTTGGCGCTTTCGATGACGTTGCGGTTGGACAGCACCACGCCCTTGGGCTTGCCGGTGGTGCCCGAGGTGTAGAGCATCACACAGGTGCTGTCGTAGGTGAGCTTTTCGCGCCGCGCGGTCAGCTCGCCGATGAACTCGTCCCGGGCGGCGCGGCCCTGGTTCTGCACATGGGAATACTCATGCAGGTGGGAATGATCGTATTTGCGCAGCCCGCGCGGATCGAGGTAGATCAGGTGTTCGAACTGGTGCAGCTGGTCCTGCACCTCGATCACCTTGTCGACCTGCTCCTGGTCGCCGGCTATGACGAAGCGCGCGCCGCAATGGCCCAGCACATAGGCCGTCTCCTCGGCCACCGCGTCCTGATAGAGCGGCACCGGAATCGCGCCGACCGACTGGGCGGCGACCATCGACCAGTAGAGATGCGGTCGGTTGCGGCCGATGACGGCGATGAAGTCGCCCTCGTTGACGCCCAGGTTGATCAGCCCCAGCGCCAGCGCCTCGATTTCCTTTTCGGTTTCAGCCCAGGTCCAGCCCTGCCAGATCCCGAATTCCTTTTCCCGATAGGCGGGGGCCGTCCCGAACTGGGTCGCATTGCGATGAAGCAGCGCCGGAAGGGACAGCATCCCTTCGGCGCCAGACTGCGTCTGAGCCAATTTCTATCTCCTCCCACTCCGGCATTTTCAACCGGACCCGACCGTTTTCACGGTTCTGCCCCAATAAGGGACAGCCAAAGAAGTCGTCGTCAACTTTTTCCTGATGTTTTCCAGAATCTTACGAATTGTTACAAGGATGGAGGGCCGGGACAGAGGGTGTTACAGGGCCGCTCCGCCCCTTTCCGCCTCCCCCGGGCGATGATAGCCATAGGCACGGAGGAAACCGACGTGACCGAAACCGACCAGCAGATCAGGGCGATGGCCAGCGCGGGGTTGAACCTGATCGCGCAGGCGCTGTCGATCTATGACCAGGATCTGCGGCTGGCGCTCGCCAACAGCCGGTACCAGGAGATGTTCAGCCTGCCCGACCAACTGGTAACCCCCGGCGCGCGGTTCGAGGACGCCGTCCGCTACCTGGCCGAGGCCGGAGATTACGGCGAGGTCGAAGACGTGGATGCCTATGTCGCCCAGAAGGTCGAGCAGGCCCGCGCCTTTGAGCCGCATTACATGGAGCGGCCCCGCGCCAACGGGCGCACGATTTCGGTCGAGGGCTCTCCCCTGCCGCAGGGCGGGTGGGTCACCGTCTATACCGATATCACCCGCGCCAAGAAATCCGAGGAACTGTTACGCGCCCGCTCCGAGGAGCTTTCGGACCAGGTTCTGGCCCATGCCGAGGAGCTTTCGGCCACCAACCGAGAACTGGCGGCGACGATCACCGCACTGGAGGCGGCCAAGCGACAGCTGACCGAGGCCGAGGCGCGCACCCGCCTGACCACCGAAATGATACCGGCCCACATCGCCCATGTGAACGCGCAGGGGCGCTATACCTATTCCAACCGGCGGCTCAGCGCGGTTCTGCCCGGCAGCCTGTCGGAGATCGTCGGCATGCATATGACAGAGGCGTTGGCCCCCGGCAGCTTTGCCAAGGTGGAGCCCCATCTCAACGCCGCCTATGCCGGGCACAGCCCGGTGTTCGAGTTCACCGAAGACCAGAATTCGCGCCGTATCCGCGTCGCCATGACCCCCGACGGGCAAGGCGGTGTCTACCTGATGTCGATGGACATCACCGAGGAAACCCAGGCCCGGGTCGCCCTGCAGCAGACCCGGCGGCGCGCCCTGGCGGCGCAGATGACCAGCGGGCTGGCGCATGATTTCTCGAACCTGCTGACCATCATCCTAGGGATGCAGGGCAAGCTGGCCAAGATGACCCTGCCGGAAGAGGCACGGGAACTGGTGGCGGCGACCCAGGCCACGGCGCGGCGCGGCGGGCGGCTGCTGGACCGGATCGCGGACATGACCGGCAAGCGCACCCTGCGCCCGCGCGCCACCGATCTGCACGTGCTGCTCCACGACCTGAAGATCCTCGCCTCGCCCAGCCTGCCGCGGGGGGTCGGGCTGAGCGTGCTGGACCATGCCCCCGATGCGCAGATCATGCTGGATCCCGGCATGTTGCAGGACGCGCTTCTGAACCTGGTTCTGAACGCCCGCGATGCCTGCGGCGCGACCGGGCAGATCACCGTATCGGCCCATGCGGTCGGCGATATCTGGCTGGAAATCTCCGTCAGCGACACCGGCCCCGGGTTCTCGCCCGAGGCGCTGAAACAGGCTCTGGACCCGTTCTTTACCACCAAGGGGGGCGAGGGGTCGGGGCTGGGGCTGCCGATGGTCTATGACATGGTCAAGCTCACTGGCGGCGACCTGCGGCTGCGCAACACCGCCAGCGGCGCCAGCGTGATCCTGCGGCTGCCCCACCGGGCCGCCCCGGCGGTGGCGGGGGGGCTGGCGCTTCTGGTCGAGGACAGCGACGAGCTGCGCGCCACGGTCCGCGACATGCTGGTGGAGCTGGGCCACACGGTGATCGAGGCGGCCTCGGTCGATGAGGCGAGCGCGCTTCTGGCCGATGTGGAGGATATCCGGCTGGTGCTCTCGGACATCCGGCTTCAGGGCAAGGCGACCGGCATTGACCTGCTGGAGCGGGTGGCGGCGGGCGGGCCGCCGATCGTGCTGATGACCTCGCTGCCGCAGGGCGATCCGCTGCACCGCGCCGCCCTTTCCCGCGCGCCGGTGCTGAGCAAGCCGTTCACCCGCGCCCAGCTCTCGGCGCTGATCGGCAGCGAGGCTGCGGCATGAACGCGCCGCTGGTCACCATCCTCGACGACGAGCCGGAGATCCGCGCCATCCTGACCGAGGCGCTCGAGGAGGCCGGATTCCGCACCCAGTGTTTCGGACGCGCGCGCGAGTTCGAGGCGGCCCTGCAACGGGTGACGCCGGACGTCTGCCTGGTCGATCTGTCGCTGCCCGATACCGACGGGCTGGCGCTGGTGCACCGGCTGGCGCTGGAACGCGGCGCCACGGTGATCATCATCTCGGGGCGCGCACAGGTGCAGGACCGGGTGACCGGGCTGGAACTGGGCGCCGACGATTACATCACAAAGCCGTTCGACCCGGCCGAGGTGGTGGCCCGCATCCGCGCCCGGCTGCGCGCCGGGCGCGCGCCGCCGAAATCGGGCAATACCGCCCGGTTCAACGGCTGGACCGCGCATTTCGACCGCTATGTGCTGGAGGACGAGAGCGGCGCGGAAACCCCGTTCTCCCATGCCGAGGGCGAGGTGCTGCGGCTGTTTCTCGACAGCCCCAAGCGGCTGATCAGCCGGGCGCAGATGCAGGACGCCCTGGGCGGCGCGGCCGGCGAAAGCTTTGACCGGGCGATGGACGTGCGTATCTCTCGCCTGCGCACCAAGCTGCGCGAGGACCCCAAGAACCCGCGCCTGATCAAGACGATCTACGGGGCGGGGTATATCTTTCTCGGGGATGTGGGCTGGGGGTGAGCAAAAAATTAGCGGATATGAACACTTCGTTCGAAGTCAATTATCCAATCTGTCGGATACATAGACGCTAGCGTGGCTACCATTACGATCAGTGCGCATTGTTCTCGCAGATAAAGAGTTGACTTGTAGATGACTTGCTTCCCTTCGATCACTTTATTCCCCCGGACGAATGCATGAGGGAGCTCCTCTCCGAGGTGCTGGGATACATACCAATTTTGAAATCCATTACCTATTGCATAATTCGAAAGAATTTCCTCGTACTCAGCTGCACCCCTCTCCGATAATTTATCTGGAAAAAACAGGAACTCTGCTCTAAGAATTTCCGAATGGCTGTATTCATAACTTGTTCCCTGCATACCGAAAGTAGATAGGCTGCTAACTCTAGGATTGTCCGGGAATGCAATGGTGAGGTCACAGTGATCTTTTGTTATCCACTCTGCAGCATCAGACATGTTTGCACCAAACACGAACGCCCAACCGAAAGTAACAATGAGAAGTTCAGTGGCCCGCATTTTTTGGTGTCCTCTAGAAAGAATACGTTGGTGACGAATAGACATATTCCGTACATGGATTATGCTTGAAAAAGGGCTTGGGCACAATTTCCAGCGCCAGCCAGCGTATCCAACCAAACCCACCGCCTCACCTCAGCCGACCCACCGCCTCCGCCAGCACTCTGAGCCCGGCCACCAGATCGGCCTCGTCGGTATCCTCCTCGAAGGCATGGCTGATGCCGCCGATCGAAGGG
>Ga0209475_10001430_pt1 | contig 30431 bp, 24 predicted proteins | sample tdDd471_FD_187128 | JGI IMG/M metagenome (GOLD analysis project Ga0209475, IMG submission 187128) | Marine sediment microbial communities from the Atlantic coast under amendment with organic carbon and nitrate - tdDd47.1 (SPAdes)... | ecosystem: Environmental > Aquatic > Marine > Coastal >... | reverse complement strand
AGGATCCTGCTCTCTTAAAAAATCAAGTATTTTTTTAAATATTTTAAAATTAGTGCGAAAAGTTTTTTTCTATCCGTCCTGTATCATTGATATAATCACAGTTTATTTAATTACCGAGTTCTACTGAGTTTGGGTTTAATTATTACGGTAGTTACAACTGGTTTGATAAACCCGATCAAGTTCTTCTGGAGTTAACACGCTTTCTAACAAGGGGAATAATTGCCGTTCTTCGGTTCGTGTATGTTGTTTTAATAAACTTCCAAAGGCTTCTAATACGCCATAATCGCCCAATTTCATTTGCTGATAATAGTCGTCTAATAGTTGGTGTTCATGACTTAATTGCTGGCACATTTGTTCAATGTCTGGGCTTCGATTAGCATATGGGGTAAAAATGCTGTCTTCTTCAATTTTAAAGTGAATTTTCCAGACGGTGGAATATTCACTGACAATTTTCAGGCATAGCTCAGCAATCGCATCTTGGTCACCTTGTTGAGATATTTTTATGGCTTTTTGACCTAAAGTCAGGGATTGATGATGTTCTTTGGACAGTAGTTGTAGCTGTTCGATACGTTTCATTTTTTTACAGAAGTTGGATAATTTATAGGATGATATGATGAAAGCGGTGTTGATTAATATGTATTACATCAAGTTTTAGACTGGAAATTTGAGGTAAAAAATAACGTGATGAATTTTTGATTTCTTTTTTTTAATTTGCTCAATAAGCACATCAATGTAACATACCCAGAAAAACCATACTGCTCATTGATGTTTCAACGACAACTTGAGCTTGGAGTATACTCAAGGGTGTAAACTTAATCCTAGAAAAATCACTGATTACAACTTGAGAATATCCCTATGTTCGAATTGGAACCTTTGCTGTCAGAAATAACGAGTTTAACACCATCTTCTATTGGTATAGTTTTATTTGCAGGATTATTAGTAGGTGTAGCACCAAGTTCTTTTCCGATGTTGTCGGTTGCTGCCGGATTTGTCGGTGGACAGCAAAACGATCCGAATAAACCTCAACGTTTGCAGGGGCTGGTATTGTCTTTGGGATTTGTGTTGGGTATCGCTTTGGTGGATGCATTAATTGGTATATTTTTTGGGTATACTGGATTCCTGGTCATAAAGTTCCTGGTAAAATTTATGACCCTTGCCTATCTTTTGATAACTGCTATTTTGGTTTTTCTTGGACTGGTTCTATTACGTATCATCCACTTAAGAATCCCAGTATTACGTCCATCGCAGCGAGAGACCAAGAATTTTTTTAAAGCTTTTGCCCTGGGTATACCTTTCGGATTATCCACGTGTCCTGCCTGTACGCCCCTGCTGATGCCAGTACTGATGGTAGCAGCTGGCAGCGGTGATCCATTGCTCGGTGGAATTTTATTATTTACCTTTGGACTGGCACGAGGCTTTCCGATCATCATTATTGGTTCTTTAACCGGAGTAATCAAACAAACCCGTCGATTTCACTCTTGGATCCCACGTATAGAACGTTTCAGTGGAATACTATTATTAATAGCTGCCCCTTATTTTGCCTATCAGGCTGCTGTATATGGTGGTTTAGTGCCTCCCTTGTAAAATCTGTTTTAATTTTTTCATCTTTTTTACCAAAACCTCTTGACCCTTGAGTCAACTCCAGGGTGTAGACTCTAATAATTAATTATTATTGGATTCAAAAATGAACACAACATTACAAACCGTACAGTATAAAATTGGCGGTATGGCTTGTTCGTTTTGCGTGGCCAGTATCAGCAAGGCACTCGAGCAGATGCCTGGTGTTGCCAGCGTAAATGTCAATCTGGCACATGCAGAAACTTTGCTGGAATTCGATCCTGCTCAAGTGAGCGAAGAACAGCTGAAATCAACACTCACTGATCTGGGCTACCAGATTCGTGATAGCAACAAAGTACGCGCTTTCGAAGAACAGGCAGCAGAACTGGCCTGGCAACGCGAAAACCTGATACATGCCGTGGTATTCGCATTCATCAGTTTTCTGGCCATGTTGACCATGTGGTTCGAGCTGTGGCCCTTACATCGCATGGCCGTGATGATCTGGTTGATGCCTATTCTGGCGCTCTCCATGATGTTCGGCCCCGGCTGGCATATTCTGACCATTGCCTGGGCAAGTCTGCGGCGCGGCATATTGAATCAGCATGTGCTGATGGAATTTGGTGCCTTTGCCGGTCTGATCGGTGGCTTCTTGGGTTTTTTGTATGACCAGTTTCCGCTGGCGGATTTTTTTGCGGTGACGGTATTTGTCACTGCCTACCATATTTTGTCCAGCTATGTTTCTCTGCTGGTGCGGACACGCGCCTCGGAAGCGGTGAATAAATTGCTCAATCTGGTACCTGCCACGGCACGTGTAAAGCGCGATGGCAAGGAACTGGAGTTACCGCTGGAAAAGGTTCAGGTCGGCGATCTTGTTAGGGTACGCCCTGGAGAATCAATTCCGGTTGATGGAATCGTCGACGAGGGCTATTCCAGTGTCGATGAATCACTGGTCAGTGGTGAATCGCTGCCGATTGAAAAATCAGTCGGCAGTGAGATAGTAGGTGGTTCGATCAATTTTACTGGTAGCCTGTTGATTAAGGTGAGTCGAGTGGGCAAGGACAGCTTCCTGCAACAAGTGGCGCATCAGGTTGAAGAAGCCCGTGCTTTAAAACCCAGTATTCTGGTCTTGGTCGATCGCGTGTTACAGGTTTTTGTACCCACCGTGCTGATTTGTGCTATAGCCGCCGCATTACTCTGGACTGTCGTGCCGCTGGCTTTGGGTGGTAGCGCCGATCCAGTTAGGGCGGTATTTGCGACACTCGCCGTGCTAGTGATGGGCTACCCTTGTGCACTTGGCATGGCAACCCCTTTGGCAATGATTAATGGCGGCGGCGTAGCGGCCAAATATGGTATTTTGATGCGCTCGGGTGATGCGTTTCAAACCCTGAAAGACATCAATGTGGTGGTTTTCGACAAAACCGGCACACTGACCGAAGGCAAACCCGAAGTAACTTTAGTTAGCGCTTTTACTGGGTTTAACGAGCAGAATATTCTCACTTTCGCAGCAGCCATTGAGCAACATTCCGAACATCCTCTGGCAGCGGCGGTGGTTAAAGCAGCCACGTCCCGGCAAATTGATAATTTACCATTGGTCAGTGATTTTAAGTCAAGCCCCGGCGGTGGCGTTTTCGGCATCATCGATGCACAACCCGTATTGCTCGGCAATCGTCGTTTTCTTCAACAGCATAAAGTCGAACTGGAAAAGAAGGATCAGACACTAGAGCAAATGCAGGCCAAAGGTCACACCGTGATTATTCTGGCCATCGATAATAAACTAGCTGGGTTGATTGCCATTGCCGATGCCATAAAAGCAGATTCACAACAAACCATTGAGCGTCTGAATCAAGCCGGACTGGAAACATTGATGATCAGTGGTGATAACCAGGGCAGTACTGCAGCGGTAGCAAGGCGTCTAGGCATTCAACGTTTTTATGCTGAAGTCTTGCCGAAAGACAAGGCTAAAACTGTGCGCCAGCTGCAAAGTGAAGGACAAAAGGTGATGTTTGTCGGCGATGGTATCAACGATTCGCCCGCGCTGATGCAGGCCGATGTTGGCATGGCGATCGGTGCAGGTACCGACATCGCCATCGAATCGGCTGACATAGTGCTGCTTGGTGACCGCCTCGGTGCGGTAACGGATAGTTATTTTATCGGTCGAGCCTCCTATCGAAAAACTGTGCAAAACCTGTTCCTCGCCTTTTCCTTTAATGGTATCGGTGTGCCGCTGGCGATTAGTGGACTGGTGCATCCGGTGTGGGCAATGATCGCAATGGCATCCAGCGTCACCACGGTATTAATCAATTCCTTTGCGGGTCGGCTGGTGCCAAATAAGCAGCTGTACCATGCTACCTGCCGACTCACCGCACAAGTATCAGGAATGCATTGCAGTAGTTGCCTGGCCACCATTGAGCGTAGTCTGGAATTAGTCCCCGGGATTGTCACGATTGATGGCGATCCCAAAAGCAAAACCCTTATTGTTACTTATCAGGATGATTTGTTAAGCCCTGATACAATTACAGACATGCTAGCTAAAAAGGCCTACGAATTACAGCAGGTCTCGATTAAAACGATTCAAGCACAGGAGCCAAAATCATGAAACGTAATCTGATTGTATTATTCGCCGTTACAGGTCTGATGATGACGTTCATCCTCGGCTCTCGTTATCTGTTTGGTACAGCAGTGCCACCCGTTGATGGATATTTGGAAGGTGTTGCAGTACGCTTTATACATACAGAGGCATCCGACCCAAAGGTCGCTGAACTTCTGACGGAAATGAAAGGTTCACCTGTTATTGTTGTTCCGGAACTAGCCAGTGCATCAGACAATCTCTTGAGCAATGTGTATGTATTTACCAACGGAGTAACGGGCAATGGCCCCTTCGAATTTCAAAATGATGTGTTTGATGCTAAGCCGGGAAGTTTGGATTATCGTCCCTTACGGCGCCTCAATCTGGTAAGCTGGAACAATGAATCCAAAGCACATAGACTGACTTCAGCAAAAGACCTGTTAGCAGCGGCCAAATCCGGTGATTTAAAGATTGAGCAACCTGGTGTAGTGATCAATATGCCACTATTGAGCTGGCCTGGTGGCCACCGATAACAGATAGGAGATGAATATGTTCACCATCGGTAAACTGTCCAAAGCCAGTGGTTTGAGTCGCGATTGTCTGCGTTACTACGAACGCGAAGGGCTGCTATCACCAAGTGAAAAAAACAGCGCAGGATATCGATTGTATGATCCTAGTGCCGTTGAACGTCTGCATTTTATAAAACACGCCAAACGCTGCGGATTTACCCTAACGGAAATCAATCAATTGCTAGCCTTAACAGCGAATAACTCTGCCTGCTGTAACGATATCAATCATGTGGCACGAGAAAAAAAAATCAAACTCGACGAAAAAATTAAAGATTTACAGCAAATGTCGGCAATTCTTGGACAATTGATCGATTCCTGCAGTAACGATCAAAGTTCTCTTGACCATTGTCAAATTTTAAATAGGCTTAAAGAATAATTAATTTGATTTCTTGTATTTAACCTAAAAAACGCAGTTGCCATCTACTGCGGTCCCCTTAAGCACTCAATCTTAAGAATTTTCTGGAACATTTGGGTGCGGCCGGCCAGGCTTCACCCGTAGGGTGACTACGAATAAAACCCAAATAACCCATAAAATCCTTAATCTCAAGCGCTTCAGTGAACCTCGCTACGAAGTCAACTGAGTTTTTTAGGTTTAATTTAGCCTGCACAACAAGACAGTGACTTAACATCTTGACTAAAATCTTCTGCACCCTCAATAAGAGTGACTCGCGCTCCGCCTTCAGCGGCTTTGATTGAATTGCTGAATTTACGAGTCGTTCTAGATGATCTTTGTTTGGTAATTCAATGGATTGCTCTTTATACCTAGAAAACGCAGTAGGTTTAACGGATTAATTTAGGTTAAATAGCAAAAAAAAACAGAAGCCGAAGCTTCTGCTTTTCTCTGAGGAGGAGAGGGTGTTTAACTAAATCTTATATAGGTTTAGTTAGTGATTGTCGATAGGCATCCCAGTCATCAATGGGAAGCGTAGCTACTCCCGATTCCATGGCCGCGATTGCAACTGCAACCGGAACTACTTCCATAAGACGGGGATCAAAGGGTTTGGCAATAAAGTTGTTTGGACCAAAACTTAAATCTTCGTCACCATAGGCGGCTTTTACCTTGACATCAGGCTCCATACGGGCAATTTCCGCTAGGGCTTGGACACAGGCCATTTTCATTTCACGATTGATTTCTTTGGCTCCAACGTCTAAAGCACCGCGGAATAGGAAAGGGAAACATAGAACATTATTGACCTGATTGGCAAAGTCGGAACGACCGGTGGCAATAATGGCGTCGGGACGGGCTTGTTTGGCAATATCGGGCATAATTTCAGGGGTTGGATTTGCCAGAGCCAAAATTAAGGGTTGTTGTTGCATTTGTGCCAGCCATTCAGGCTTTAACACATTAGCGGCGGATAGTCCTAAAAATACATCGGCACTGGCCAAGGCATCACTTAAGGTTCTTGCCTCAGTTTTTACGGCATAGCGAGATTTATAAGGGTCCATATTGTCTTCTCGACCTTCATATATGACACCACTAATATCACAAACTAGAATATTTTCTTTGTTTAAGCCTAAATCGACTAAAAGATCTAAACAGGCCAAAGCGGCAGCGCCTGCGCCTGAAGCAACAAGTTTGATTTCTGACAGATCTTTATCGACCAGTTTTAGACCATTAATAATGGCCGCACATACGACAATCGCTGTTCCGTGTTGATCGTCATGGAAAACCGGGATGTTCATGCGTTTTTTTAATTCTTGTTCAATAATAAAGCATTCGGGTGCTTTAATATCTTCTAAGTTGATACCACCAAAAGTCGGTTCCATACTGGCGACGATATCAATAAATTTTTGTGGATCGCGTTCATCTATTTCAATATCAAATACGTCAACATCAGCAAAGGCCTTAAATAAAACGGCTTTTCCTTCCATTACTGGTTTTGAGGCTAAGGGACCTATGGCTCCCAATCCTAAAACCGCGGTTCCATTGCTAATTACGCCAACCAGATTGTTTCTGGCAGTATAATCAGCTGCTGTCAGCGGTTGTTCTTCAATCGCTTCACAGGCTGCGGCCACACCCGGAGAGTAGGCCAGTGACAAATCATATTGATTAGCTAAAGGTTTGGTTGCCTGAATGGTTAATTTGCCTGGCACTGGGTAACGATGGTAATCCAATGCGGCTTGTTTTAAATCGTTTGACATGAGTCTTTCCAAAATGGGTAAAGTCGTCCCCGAACTGAATTTAGTTCGGGGAAACATATTTTTAGTAGCCGTTTAAGTGATCGATATACTCTGGTAAGAACAACGATATTTGCGGTATATAGGTGATCAATATTAAGAAGAATAATAATAGACCTAACCAAGGTAAACAGGCTTTAATCACCCATCCAAGACTATGCCCCGTTATCCCAGCGGTAACAAATAGGTTTAATCCAACCGGTGGTGTTAACATGCCGATTTCCATATTCACAACCATAATGATACCCAGATGGATGGGATCAATACCCAATTGTGTGGCAATAGGAAACAAAATTGGTGCCATAATTAAAATAATAGCAGAAGGTTCCATAAAGTTACCGGCAGCGAGTAATAGTAAATTCACCACAACCAAAAACATCCAAGGTGCTAGACCCCAAGCTACGATCGTTTCAGCGATGGTATGAGGAATACGCTCGGTGGTTAATACATGCGCAAATAACATCGCATTGGCAATAATGAATAACAGCATAATACTGACTTTGGCGGCATCCAAAATCGTTTTGTTGATTTCTTTATCGTTTATACATTTGGGAAGTGCCCTGGTAATTTGCCACATATTTCGCATCATGGCAGAACCGATTTTTTCATTATCTTGTCGCCAAGGGAGTTCTTTTAATGGCCCCATGTCCCGATAACCAATCACCGAGACTAAAAAGGCATAAACGGCAGATACGGCAGCTGCTTCGGTAGGACTAGCAATTCCCCCATAAATAGAACCCAAGACAATAACGATGAGCATCAAGCCGCCAGAAGCACTGAATGCAGAGGCGAATAGATTTTTAAGACCAGGCCAGGGTTGAGCCGGTAACCCTTTAATTCGCGCTACGATATATATGGCCACCATTAAGATTCCACCCATCATAATACCGGGGATAAAACCAGCCATAAACATACGTGCCGCGGATACTTCGGTCGCTGCGGCATAAACTAACATAACGATAGATGGAGGAATTAAAATTCCCAAGGTACCAGCATTGGCGATAACGCCTGCGGCAAAAGCTTTGGGATAACCGGCTTTGACCATGCCGGCAATAACGATAGTACCAATGGCAGCAACGGTGGCAGGAGAAGAGCCAGATACCGCTGCAAATAACATACAGGCCATTACTGAGGCCATGGCGAGTCCGCCACGAATATGTCCAACACAATCAATGGCAAAGTTAATTAAGCGCCGTGCAACACCACCGGTGGTTAAAAAGGCTGATGAAATAATAAAGAAGGGGATAGCTAATAGCGTATAGTGTTCGGATAAGGCCTCAAATAATTTTAAAGCAATGGAAGCCAATGAATCATTGGAAAACATTAAAATAGTTGCAATACTGGAAAAGCCTAGGGCAATGGCAATCGGCATTCCAATAAACATACAGAAAAATAATAGAGTAAATAAGGCTGCAATAGTCATTATTTTTTCTCCTGCTGGTGAGCGAGTTCTTCGGCTAAATGCATACTTTCTTCGACTTCACCAGTATGAGGAAATCCATTAGCCTTTCCTTTGATAATACGGATTAGAAGTTGGACGAGACGAAGGGTTAAAAAGGCCATGCCAATAAATAATATGCTATGGGCTATCCAGGTAGGAAACTCCATGTCTTCTAATTCGATGCCAATTTTTTTCATTTTGGCCAAATAAATCCATCCACCGTATAAAAACATCCCGCAGTAGACCAGGCATAATCCCACTGCGACTGAAGAAACTATGCGTTGCCAAGTGTGGGGTAAAATTTTGACCAGTGCATCAACTCCAATATGAGCGCCGACTTTTAAACCATAAGAAACTCCAAATAATACGAACCAAGCAGAAATAAGTAGGGTAAGTTCTTGCGCCCATAAAAAACCACTACCAAAACCAAAGCGCATGACCACTTCTATAAAAACTAGGATGACCATCATGACCAATAATAAGGAAATGATTTTTTCCTCGAAGGTATTAACTAAATCTTTCATCAAAAAAGCCCCTCTTTTAAATCTGGATTAATTAGTTGTAAAAAAATAATGAATGAGATAAAAAATCCCGATAATCAGATAATTATCGGGATGTTAAGCTTATTTACTATTGTTTGAGTTGTAAGCAGCGTCGATTAAATCACTACCGATTTGACCTTCAAACTTTTTCCAAACGGGTTTCATAACGGCTACCCACTGAGCACGTTGTTCTGAGCTGAGGTCAACAACTTCAGAACGCTTGGAATCAATAATTTTTTGCTTATCGTCAATGGCTTTTTGTAGAGCAACTTGATTACCAAAAGCAATTGCTTCGTCTAGTGCTGCTTTGACTTCTTTTTTGATGTCTGCTGGTAGTTCAGACCAAAATTCTTGTGAGGTAACCACCATATAATCTAAAACACCATGATTGGATTCAGTGATGTAAGGTTGTACTTCAAAGAATTTTTTGGAGTAGATGTTAGACCAAGTATTTTCTTGTCCATCAATGGCCTTAGTTTGTAATAAAGTGAATACTTCAGAGAAAGGTTTTTTCAATGGTGTTGCTTTAACCGCTTCAAACTGAGCCGCTAAAACGTCTGAAGACATGATACGGAATTTTAAATGTTTTGCATCGGCTGGAACTTTTAATGCCTTGCTAGAAGAAAGTTGCTTCATACCATTGTGGATATAACCTAAGCCTACAAGACCTTTCTTTTTAACAGAAGCTAATAATTTTTGACCCGAATCGCTTTTTTGAAAACGGTCAACAGCGTCAATATCATTGAATAAGAAAGGTAGATCAAAGATTTGTAATTTTTTAGTATAACGCTTGAACTTGGATAACGATGGTGCTGCCATTTGTACATCACCTAGTAGCATAGCTTCCAATACTTTGTTATCTCCAAAAAGCTGTGAGTTAGGGTAAACTTCAACTTTCACTTTGCCATTTAGACGTTCATCGACTAAGTCTTTAAATTTGTTTGCCATTTGGCCTTTGGGCGTATTTTCTGCCACAACGTGGGAAAACTTAATTGTTATCGGGGCAGCTGAAACTGTTCCGGCAACGAATAGTGCAGCCATCGTTACCGCAGCGGTTAATTTACGCATATCCTTTCTCCTAGGTTATTTTTTAAAATAAGTTAAATTTTCGTATTAGTGTTCGTTTGAACATTGTTAGCTATATAGCAAAGCTAGTGCCAAGCGTGGTTAAAAAAAATAACCCTAAGAAATATAAAGGAAAATATGTAAGTAATGCGATTTAATCAGAGTTGATAATGAGTGGAAGTCCACCCATTAACAATTTTTGGGAGTGGGGAATGTGACCCATTTCACATGCTTGGAAATTGGGGACTGGATAGTTTGTATGGAAGGTTAAACCTAAATTAAATCGATGCAGAAGTGAATCCAGTGGTTAAAGTTCGGTGATGAAAGAAAGGGGTTTTATTTTCTTTTTGTAAGCTGTCGAGTTCTTCTTGTAGTTCGTGTTTTATATAGTTCATGGCTTCACAGTTCAATAAGCGCTGTAAGGCCTCTTCTAATTGTGGATGTTTTTCATCCATTTCATAAATACTCAATGCGGTCATTACGTCCATTATTGTTTCCTCAATAGGTGGTATTTGGTAATAATTTGGGAAAAATAATAATTGAAATTAATGACATCAAGATGACAAAAAAGTCAGTCAGTTATTTATTTGTAATGACTTTTATCCAGCCCATATTTTTGCATTTTGTCATACAGTGTTTTACGTGGTAAGCCGAGGGCTTCCATGGTTTGACTGATATTTCCTTTTTGCTGCGTTAATTCCTGAATAATCAGGCTTTTCTCGAATAATTCGACCTGTTGAGGGAGACTAATAGCCATTTCGCTATCCTTGCCATGCAGGAGTTTTTCCAGATCGTAGGCAAAGCTTTCACCGAGTAGGACATAACGTTCGGCGGCATTGCGTAACTCACGAACATTACCAGGCCAGGAATGACTCAATAGGGTACTGACCTGTTTTGGCTTTAAAGCAGGAGCCTCGCGTTGATAACGTAAACTCGCGATCAATAAAAAATGTTGAAATAATAAAGGAATATCTTCTCGTCGATCTCGTAGTGGTGGAATTTCTATCGTTACCACATTTAAGCGATAATAAAGATCATCTCGAAAATCATCGGCTTCTTTTAAATCCACTTTGGTGGCAGCAACTACTCGTAAATTGAGTGGAATTAAGGTATTAGAACCCAGGCGCTCAATGACTCGTTCTTGTAAAACGCGTAATAGGTGGATTTGAACCTGAGCCGGCATACTTTCAATTTCATCCAAAAATAGAGTGCCGCCATCCGCATGTTCAAAGCGCCCAATGCGTTTGCCTTTAGCACCTGTAAAGGCTCCGGCTTCATGACCAAATAACTCACTATCGATCAACTCTTGAGGAACCGCACCACAATTGAGGGCGACAAAATTATGTTTATGTCGCTTACTATGTTCGTGTAAGGAGCGAGCTACCAATTCTTTTCCCGTTCCTGTCTCACCATGAACTAAAATATCGGCGTCCGTATCGGCCAATTGTGAGATGGTCATGCGCAAGCGTTGCATAGCCGGTGTTTTACCAATAATACGGGGACCAGGTGCACATTGGGTTTCAAGCTCATGGCGTAAAAAGCGATTTTCTAGGGTCAATCGTCTTTTTTCAAAGGCTCTTTGAACGGCTTCAATTAATTGTTCGGCAGCAAAAGGTTTTTCAATAAAATCATAGGCACCATCACGGATGGCTTGTACTGCCATCGCTATATCACCGTGCCCGGTGATTAAAATAATGGGCAAATCGGGATCAATTTGGATCGCCTTTTTGAGAAAATCTAAACCGTCCATGCCCGGCATACGAATGTCACTTACCACCACTCCAGGCCAATCCTGTGATAAGAGGGGCAAGGCTTGCGAAGCGGATTCCAAATCGGTTACTTGATAACCGGCGATATCTAGTGTTTGACTATTGGCAATACGAATATGTTTTTCATCGTCGATAAAAATGACGGGCTGAATTTCGGTGCTGGATAGTGGCTGATTTGGAATTGAATTAGGCATCAATAGACTCCTGGGGCCTCGGTAAGGTTAAGATAAATTCGGCTCCACCCTGAGGATGGTTACAAGCTTCTAAGTTACCACCCATTGTGGTGGCAATGCGCCGAGATATGGAAAGTCCCAATCCCAAACCTGCTTCACGAGTGGTAAAAAAGGGGCTGAATATTTGTTCTAATATATCTTGTGCGATACCCGGTCCATTGTCGTGTATTTTAATGCTCATATTGTCACCGGCTTGTTCGACATTGACTTTGATCCAGCATTCGGATTGTGCTTCATCGGGTTGCTTCTCCATGGCATGCATGGCATTGCCGAAGAGATTGACTAAGACTTGTTCTAATTGAACTTGATTAACCCAAACATTGGCCTGTTCGGGAACATTAAGTTGTAACTCAGTGTTTGTTTTTTTAAATTGAGGTCTTAATAAGCGTCGTGAGGCTTCAATGGCATTTACGATTGAAATACTACTATATTCACTGGATTTTTTGCGGGCAAATAGTTTTAACTGAGAATTAATTTGTGCCATTCGCTCGGTTAATTCTGCAATTTGATTTAAGTTACCAATGGCATCGCTTTCTCTATTTTTCTCTAAAAATAGGCGTGCATTATCCGCATAAGAACGAATTGCAGCGAGTGGTTGATTGAGTTCATGGCTAATACCGGCAGATAATTGTCCTATTACAGCTAATTTGGCTGATTGGATTAATTGATCCTGTGTCTGACGTAATTCAACTTCGGTATTACGGCGTTCTTCAATTTCGTGCTGTAAGGCTTGAGTACGCTCCCTAACACGCTGTTCAAGCAAGTCATGGGCTTTGCGCAAGGTCTCGCGAGCCTGTTTCTCATAACGATTTCGTTCCAAGAGTCGTTTACGTCTTTGCCAGATAAACATACCTAAAAAAACCAACGCGGCAAATATTAGAGTCGCAATTGCCTGAACCTCTAATAATTGCGTATAGAGCAGTTTTAAAGGCGTTAATAGGTGAAACTGCCAACCGGCTTCTGGCATACTTTGCTGAGTATGCAAATACCAGCGTTGAGGGGCCTTACTATTTGGCTGATCATTATCGGCAATTTTATATAATTGAATATTATCGTTAACCCATTCTTGTTTTTTTAATAGGTGTTGGTGTTGTAGATCCGTATCAGGATAGCGTTTGCTTTCTTGAATTCGTTTGAGAATATCTGGTTTTAGAGGTTCAATAGAGCGAAACCGCCATTTTGAATTGGTGGTAATAAAAATAATACCATCTGGATCGGTGACGATAACCTGTTCTGGCCTGCCTTGCCAGTTTTCTTCAACGCGGCTGATATCCACTTTAATCACAACCGCCCCTAATATTTTCCCAGAATGGTGAACCGGATAAGCAAAATAATAACCCCGCTTTTTAGAGGTGGTACCCAGCGCAAAATAACGACCTAATTCACCTTGCATGGCTTTTTGAAAATAGGGACGATAGCTAAAGTTACGGCCGACAAAAGGTCGTTCAGACTGCCAATTGCTGGCGGCAATCGTTAAACCCTCGGCATCCATAAGATAAGTATCCGAAGCATTGGCAATGGAGTTAATAGTACCTAAATATTGATTTAATGTTTCAATACTTTGTGGATTAGCCGGATCTTGGAGTAGTTTTATCAGACGCTGATTAGTTGATATTAATTCGGGTAGAAATTTATATTTTTCTAATTGTCCTTGTAAGTGTGTGACATATAGATTGATTCTTGAGTGTCCATCGTCAGCCAATTTGATTATGGTTTGGTGTTTAACCCACACCCATATCTGCCACATTAACACGAGATATAAAATAACTAAAAAAATACTAATAATGGTATGGCGGGAAAATACTTGTTTTTGAATAGGAGTAACGAGCATTAGGTGTTTTTATAATGATTAAATTTCACATCTGTCTATCCAATTAAGGATAATCTGATTTTATCTCTAATGATACATTGAATTATAAAATTGACATTATTTTACCTCTTTAATTTTTCTATTGTAATCTCAATATTTAAAGTATTATTTAATACTGACTAAAATTTGAATCAGTCGGCTAATTAAATTATGTTTTAAATTCGGCTGCTTAGGCTATTGTAATAGGCTTTGTTAATAACATGATAAGCAATAGTGGTGATTTTAATAAAATTCACCAATATTATTAGGGTATTGATTTTTTGTCCCAACTAGGCTAAAACAGTCATAAATAAAAAATTATATTGAAACAATTCTCAAAGAAATATGAAAAAATCTGTGCATTGTACAGGGGGTAACTATGATATCTTTTAAAGAACTTAATGAACAAAACCAAAAAATAACCGAACTTTCTCGAGTTTTAACCCGGCTAATTACGGATAGAGCAATATGCGATACTGATACCACCTGTGATTTGTTTTTTGACTATATTAATAAGGTAAAAGAACATCTGGATGTTGAAGAACGCGAATTATATCGCGAGCTATTAACTCATTCTGATTCACATGTAAAAAATACTGCTTCTATGTTCTTATCTGGTTCAGGTGAAATCAAAAAAGTATTCAAACAATACGTAAAACGCTGGTGTCGTAATAAACAGCTAAGAATCAAAGATCATGATCGTTTTATTGAAGAGACTCAAGAGATGTTTGAAATGGTCTTGGAGCGAATTGTCCATGAAACTGAACATTTTTACCCTGTGGTAAGAAGTGTATATGGGGAAAAAATGGCCGCTTAATATCGCGTATTATACCTAAAGTTATAAAATTGCCAATTAGGTTCTGCCTAATTGGCATTTTTTTTGAGTGCAAAAAATATCAATTGTATCTTAATAGTCCTTTTTTTATACTTTCCTCACACTCACTATTGTTCTCAATTCTATGTTTTCAAAACCTGAAAAAGTCGACGATCTATATAAACTTATGCTGGAAATTCAGCAAGGCAGTCAAATTGTCACCGGAAATCTGCGTTTAGCCCGAAAAATAACACAACAATATGATACGTTTATTGCTGATCAAGATAAATACGTCTGGACCTCGGCTCATGTCGTACCTTGGGCCATTTGGGTGTTTCAAAATTGGGAAGAGGCTGTTATTCAAGGCAATATTCCTGCTCCAGGACTATTGTTGTCTCCAGAGCAGGAATTTTTGGTTTGGAAACAGATTATTAGCGAAAGTGAACATGGGGGAGGCTTATTGCGAATCAATGCTACGGCAAAAAAAGTTCAATCTGCTTGGGATTTATTGAATGCTTGGAATGTCAAATTGACTCAGGAAGATGTTCTGGGAAATTTGGATTCGGAAATATTTTTACAGTGGGTGGAACAATTCAAAGAACAATGTCGGCTCAATGATTGGTTATCAAAAAGTTTAATGATTGATCAGCTGATTAAAGTAAATAATGATATTGGAAATCAAAAACAAATCATTTTTCTAGGATTTGATGAATTTAGCCCTCAACAGCAACAATTTATTACCGGATTAAATTCAAATTGCTGTTGGTGGGATTATGCGCCGAAGCATTTAAATCACAATGTGGTTCGCCTGGCCTGTAATGATTATCGAGACGAAATTAATTGTTTGAGTCATTGGTTAAGGCAACAGTTGGAACGACGCTCTCAACAGGACTCTCAATCAAACTATCAGATTGCCGTAATTGTACCGGAATTAGCTAAATATCGAGAGGTCTTGCTACATGCGCTTAACTTGACTTTGGAACCGTCAAACTTACATCCCACCAATACGGCTCAGAGCGATAGTTATAATATTTCATTGGGAAAACCGCTCGTTGATTACCCCTTAATTAGAACTGCTTTTTTGCTTTTGGATATATTTCAACCCCGGCCAGTCATTAGGCCTAGTATGGAATCCATAAGTCAATTATTACGCTCTCCCTTTCTTGCTGGATGGGAAATAGAGATGCATCAACGGGCCTTATTGGATCGGGAATTGCGAAAAAAACGCCAGGATAAATTAAGCTTAAATAGCCTGTTGTATAAAGCCAGCCCCATATTGAAAAAAAAATTGTCTCACACTCGGGAGCTTTTGGATAACCTGATTCCTAAAGCGAGTTGTAAAATATGGGTTAAACAATTTGATCAAATCTTAAAAACGATTGGCTGGGCTCAAGGGCGTTCTTTAAATAGTGAAGAGTATCAGGTACTTGAAGCCTGGAATAAATTATTAGCAGTAATGTCGACGATGACGGTGGTGGCGGATGAGATTGATGCTTCAAATGCCTTAAGTATTTTACAAAATTTAGCCGCAGAAAGTTTATTTCAAGTCCAAACTAAAAATAGTTCCATACAGATAATGGGATTATATGAAGCGACTGGACTGCATTTTGACGCGATGTGGATAATGGGATTACATGATGCTTTATGGCCCGCTAAGGCAACACCCGATAATTTTATTCCCTTAACTATCCAGCGGCAGTTAAATATGCCACATAGTTCGGCACGACGTGAATTAGATGTGGCCAAAGTCATGACTCATCGTTTAATTCACAGTGCTGAACAGGTGATCGTTTCTTATCCTTGTCTTGGAGAACAAAGTGAAGAATTAGATGTTAGTCCATTGATTGAACCGTTGCCTTTAATAAATAAACAAAATCTTGACCTAACCTGTTTTGCAAGCTGGGCGGATGAAGTGGCTGGTTCAAGTCAATTACAACATTTGGAGAATGATCAGGCTCCGCCAGTGATAGAACAAAAAGTATCTGGTGGCAGTGGTTTATTTAAGTATCAGGCGGCTTGTCCGTTTCGTGCATTTGCTGAGTTTCGGCTGAAAGCCCGTGCTTTTGAAAAATCTGAACCGGGGCTAGATGCCTTACAGCGAGGCGGGATTGTTCATAAGGCTTTAGAATTGGCTTGGATTGAAATTAAAGATCATCAACAATTAATTAATTTACAACAATCGCATCAATTAGAACCATTGCTACAAAGAGTCATCGAAAGTGCTTTATGTGATCTTCAAGAAGAATATCAACAGACTATGGGGATTCGTTTTATTCATATTGAAATTGAGCGGATTAAAATACAATTATTGAAGTGGTTTGAACTTGAAGCCCAACGTGCACCGTTTGCTATTGATCGTTTAGAGCATCAATTACAATCAGAAATTAATGGAATTTTAGTCGATATTGTTATTGATCGTATTGATATTTTGCCAGACAATCGACGCGTTTTAATTGATTATAAAACCGGAGGAGTAAGACCTTCTCAGTGGTTTGGTTATCGTCCCGAAGAACCCCAATTACCGCTTTATAGTAGTATGGTAAAAGATAATAAGGCGGCTGTTTTGTTTGGCCAATTAAAAACAGGAGATATTGTATTTAAGGGAATTGTTGCTGATCCAGATTTAATTCCTAACTTACCACCTAAAAGGGGGGATCGCTTGATTAAGGAGGCTGCTGAACGTTGGGATGAAATCCTCCAAGAGTGGCTATTAATGTTGCAAAAGCTTGCTGGAGATTTTCGTCAAGGAAAAGCAGACGTTGATCCCAAAGATGAAAATCAGACTTGCCAATATTGTCAATTATCGACTTTGTGTCGAATTGACGAACTCAATGCATCAAAAACCGCTGAGGAACAAGATAAATGAGTAGTGATTATATACCTCAGGATTATCAGGCTCGTCAAAAAGCCTTGCAAGCGGAACAATCATTTATCGTACAAGCTCCAGCAGGAGCGGGTAAGACCGGTTTATTAACCCAACGCTTTTTAAAACTCTTAACCGTGGTCGATAATCCGGAAAGTATTATTGCCATTACCTTTACCCGTAAAGCAGCAGGAGAAATGCGAGAGCGGATATTCTCTGCGCTTAAAGAAGCACAAAAGAATCCAAAACCCGAAGCTGCCCATGAATTACAAACCTGGCAACTAGCCAAGGCCGTGATTGCGCAAGACCAACAATTGCATTGGGGATTATTAGAAAATCCGGGGCGTTTAAGAGTACAAACTTTTGATTCATTAAGTGCCTGGTTAGCTGGTCAGATGCCCTTATTATCAGAATTTGGAAGCCGTCCAAGTACTTTGGATGATGCCTCACCGATTTATGCAGAGGCCGCTCTTAATACCATAGGAGAATTAAAACAAGACTCAGTCGTGGCCGATGCGGTAGCGATTTTATTAGCGCATTTAGATAATAAAGTGGCGAATGTACAGGACATGATTGCTTCGATGTTGGCTCGTCGTGATCAATGGTTACGTCATGTGGCTGATAAGGACAATCCGCAATTAACCAGGGAGCCAATTGAACAAGCCTTAAACGATATTGTGATTCAGGCTTTGGATAAACTTTTTTATACCTTTCCCGCTCACCATACCCAAGAATTAGCGGATTTAATTCGTTTTGCGGCGGATAACTTGGATAATAATTCTACTTTATATTGTTGTAGAGATTTGACCGAGTTACCCGAATCCAATCAACGGGGTTTTAAACAATGGCAGTCTATTGCTTCATTTCTAATGACTCAAAAAGGGGATTGGCGCTCGGATCGTGGAATTACCAAAAGTATCGGTTTTCCGGCTAAAGATAAAGATCAAAAACAGCGAATGATTCGTTTGTTGGCTGGCTTGCGGGACAATCAGAGTTTAAAGGTCCAACTCGCTGAATTAGAAAAACTGCCCGCTATCTGTTTTAAAGATATGGAGTGGGAGGTTTTAAATGCCTTATTTGTTCTCTTGCGTTATGCCGTATTGGAACTCAAATTGGCTTTTCAATCCCATGGCCAAGTCGATTTTGCGGAAATCAGTCTAAAGGCTTTATATGCCTTAGGCCAATTGGATGAACCCTCTGAACTTTTACTAAAATTGGATTACCAAATTCAGCATTTATTAGTGGATGAGTTCCAAGATACCTCCATTAATCAATTCCAGCTTTTAGAACGATTAACGTCTGGTTGGGAAATGGGGGATGGTCGGAGCTTATTTTTAGTCGGTGACCCCATGCAATCCATATATCGTTTTCGAGAAGCGGAAGTTGGGTTGTTTATTCAGACCAAACAGCATGGCATTGGGTATATTCAACCGGAATTTTTGCAATTAACGGTTAATTTTCGTTCTCAGGCAGGAATTATTGATTGGGTTAATCAAGCCTTTCCAGAGGTTTTTCCTAGTAAAGATGACATGTTTATGGGGGCTGTCAGCTATGCGTCTTCAGAAGCAGCCAAACCTCTTTTACCGGGACCTGCGGTGCACTTACATCCGCTATTAGAGCGGGATGATATTTTAGAAGCTAATAAGGTTTTGGACGTTATTCAATCCGCTCAATTAAACGATCCTGAAGGCAGTATCGCCATATTGGTCTCTGGACGCAGTCATTTAAAAGAAATTGTCCATTTATTGGGACGAGAAAATATACCGTTTAATGCCATAAAAATTGATTCTTTGGCTGATAAACCCGTGGTAAAAGATTTATTAGCCCTGACTTTAGCCTTAGTTCATTTAGATGCCCGGATACATTGGTTAGCGATATTACGTGCTCCATGGTGTGGCTTGACTCTTGCCGACTTATTAATCGTGGCCGAACAATATCAGCGGACTATATTATCCAGTATCTTTGATGACAAGTGTGTAAGTCAGTTAAGTCCTGATGGTTTAGCCAAAATACAACGTGTTCGCATTATTTTAAAACTGGCGGTAGAGCAGCGGGCAAGAAAAACCTTAAGAGACTGGATCGAAGGTGTTTGGATAAATCTTGGTGGACCAGCAGTAATTGCTGGGGAAAAATCGTCCTTTATGGATGCTGAAGAGTATTTTCGTTTGCTTGAAAAATTGGATCAGGGTAGTGATCTTGAAGATTTTTTTGATTTAGAAAAGCAGGTCGCTACGTTATATGCCCAAACTGATCCCGAAGTTGGTAAGACTTTACAAATAATGACGGTTCATGCTTCCAAAGGGCTGGAATTTGATACGGTGATTATTCCAGGAATGGGACGCTTACCTGGTAAGGAACAAGCCCAATTACTTTATTGGTTAGAAACCAACCAGGAGCATAACTCGCAATTATTATTTGCACCGATCAATGCCACTGGGGATAAAAATAGTAAAGATGAGTCCAATAAAACGGCGACTTATATTAAAAAACTAGAGTCTGATAAACGTCAGTTGGAATCAGGGAGACTCTTATATGTGGCGGTGACAAGAGCCAAAAAGCAACTACATTTATTTGCTCATGCCAATATTAATAGTCGAGATAAAATTACACCTCCTCCAGCAAATAGTTTATTAAAGAGTCTATGGCCAGTCGTTGAAAACCAATTTCAGGCTCAGCTTTTAACTCGGGAAGCGAACTTATCTGAACAGCAAAATGAGCAGCAGACAGAACCAAAAACGAAGATCAGAACTTGTTTAGCTGCTGATTGGAATTGTCCAGAACCCCAATTATCTCTAGGTCAATCCGAGGCAGAACCAGATGTTATAAAAATTGAAGAGCTTTCAGAATATGAAGAATTTGATGGATATAGTCTTGATAATGATATCCCTCGACATATAGGAACAGTCGTGCATCGAATTTTAGAATATTTGGCCAAAATTGATGATAATTTGATGCTTATATCCGATGAATTACGACAACACTATCAAGCCGTTGCTAAACAGTTATTAGCTGGCTTAGGTTTGAGTGGTGATGAGTTATTAAACGCCACTAAACGCGTGCTATTGGCCATAGAAAATGCCCTAGATGATGAAACGGGTCGTTGGATTTTATCGAATAAACATCAGAATGCTGCCTGTGAAATGCCTTTAAGCATTATTGATAAGGGAGAAATTCGGCATATTATTATTGACCGAACTTTTGTTGATAGTGATGGTATCCGATGGATTATCGACTATAAAACCAGCGCGAATAAAGAAGAAGATATGCAAACCTTTTTGCAAAAAGAACAAGACCATTATCAAGAGCAGTTGAATCAATATGTGCAAGCCATTGAAAAATTAGAAACTAAAGACATAAAAGCAGCACTTTATTTTCCTTTGATAAAAGAATTTAGAATTGTTGACTTGTAAGAATCTATTGAGTTTTCTAGGTTGAAAATGCAGACACAATATTGTGCCTGCAAAATATCATATTTTTATTCCCAATCCACACTTATTTTATCGCTGGACTGGCTGCCGGAAATAATATTGTTATTGGCATCAATTGGAAAAATCCGACCTTCTGCAAGAATTTTTGATGCAGTTGATGAAATAAACAAATTAAATAAGATTAACCCATTGTATTCACTATAATCCCCGGGTCGAATGATGGCAAATTGATTCGAAAACTCAATAGAAGAGGTATTTTCTTCTGAAAAAGAGGTGCCGGGTGGTAGGGTATATTCAAGAATATAGCCGGAGGCCCCAGGATAAGCCGACCAGACGAACAAATTCTGTTGCCCACCATAAATTTTATCGTTGTCTATAGGTAATACCCAACTTGTACGGGGAATTGATGTGTTAATGGTTTTTTCATTTCCTGCTGAGACAATGGTTTGATTATTGTTTCTATCAGTGACTGTTACGCTACCTGAAATAACCGAAACGACTAATGAGCCTTGCAAACCCGTTTGGGAATAATTGGTGGTAAATTGTGCATTAGATTCTCCCGCTCTTTTTAAACTCGTGCAACTATCAGGAAACTTGATTGTTCCTGCCGGGGTATTGACCACATAATCTCCGGGATTATTCGTACAATCAAAGCTTGTGGTAATTTCGCCCCGAATAAGAGAAATTGTTTTACTGGTTGTCGAATCAGTTTGTGAGGATGGATTTAAAGTTGCAACTGTGTTTTCCTTAACTTCGATAATGCTATTATCATCTCTTTGGATGGTAGTTGAGGAGCCATCTAAAGTAACTAGAGCAATCACATCAGAGACTTTGTCCGAGGTACCTGGTGTAGCAACATCGACAAGGGTAGCGGTAATCACCTGACCAATAACATTTTGTACGGTTGCTTCAGAACTCGAACCGGAATCACCATTTGTTGGAGTTGGTGTCGGAGTAGGCGTTGCAGGACAACCCGAACTACTAAAGGTTTGAGTTAAATCAGGACAGGGAGCCTGGTTTAGGCCAACAATAAAGGTTTGAGAGTTCGCTGCACTACTACCTAAATCACCTCTTGAACTACTTTTGCTTCCATTTAGAGAAATATAGTTATTGCCTGATAAAGCAGTACCAGAAACAGAATAGCTGACTCGTCCGCCACCGGGACATTTATGAAAATAGATGGTTCCGCTGACTTGATCACTACTTTGAGATAAAGTTATCTGCCAAGTCTGTTGGTAGGTGGCCTCTGATACATCAGCACAAGTTTGTTGGCTTTTCCAAGTGCCTGCAAACTCTTCTGAATAGGTATTTTGGGTGGTAAGTAACGTTGCTAGTCCTAATAATAACGTCCAGCTGATTTTTTTATAGACACTCGAAATGAAATTTTTTGTTATTGCTTTTGAATTGTTCATAGCGCTATTCTCCACTTATTATCTAAAATAACTGCTAATACTGTATGAATTTGCGGATCTTCCTCGATTTGGATGAATATTGGACCCCATCAAAAAAGGATTATTATGAATTTCTCTTATAATTCAATTATAGCAGGCTGTTATTTTTTCGATATTAAATGGCATATAAATTGTGTGGAATATAATAAATTAAGCTCAACGCATCTGAAAGGTTAGACTCGCCCAAAAACTTTCCCAATCAATCCCTGGACGTTTGGATGGGATCATTTCAACACTTTTTATTAACCATAATCCTTTACTAGTCAGTTTTACTTTGGCAATGCCGTTTGCATCGGTTCGATATTTTTGCTTATCCCAAGCAGCTTCTTTACTAAAGGCAATAATTAAACTATTGGCTAATGGCTTACCTAAATAAGTAGCTTGAACGGTTAATTCATCGCCTATCTTAAGTTGATAGGGATTATTGAGAGGAGTGATTTCATAGGTATAATTAAATCTTTGTTGACTATAATCAAGCTCTACCGTTTCTCCGATTTTTACTAAGGTTTTAACGCAACGAGAGTAAATTTCTTTGGCTTTCTGGTCACTTTGGTTATGTTCTTTGCGAAAGTCAATAATCTTATCCAAACCTTCGGTTTTTAAATAATGGGTAAATTTTTCACCATTTAAGCTGACTACGTTTTCAGTACTACGATATCCAATAGTATAATAACCCGGTTTCTCTGGGTTGAAGTATCCGGCAGGATAGCGGGCTAATTCTCCCAAAATTGCTTCACGACCGTCTTTGCTGGTATAGCTAAAGTCGCTATAATTTTCAGGTATATTGGGTAGGGTGTCTCCTATCATATCCTCACCCACATGTATTGTTATATCGACATTGTCACCTGGTTTCGCATAAAATGGTTGTGCTTCCAGCCAAAAATCATGTGCATAAAGATTGCTTAATGATATAAGTAGTAAAAAACACGAAGTAATTAATTTCATAAAATACCTAATTATTCAGGATAAAAAAATTGAGACTTATCATCATACTATTTTTTGTCTTTTCTAGCAGCTTATTGTTTGCTCATCAGACTAAACCCACAATAGTGGATATTCAGTTTAAAAAAAATGCCACCATGCTGATGCATATCCAGACCAATATTGAAGCCTTGGTTGCGGGAATAGGGGCTGAACACAAAGATACGGACGATGCGCCACAAGCTCAACGTTATAAACAGTTAAGAGAATTATCACCTATTGATTTGAGGTCGTTATTTATTCAATTTGAACCTGAGTACCGCTTAGGATTAGAGTTGAATTTGTTCAATGATTTGAACAAAGAAAAGCAGGAAACCAAAAATGTGGACTGGCAGTTTTCCCATGTGGAAATTCCAGATGTTGGTGATACCCGAGTGTCCCGAATGAGTGATATTTATTATACCGCGAATATGACTACAAATATGACTACGGCCATTTGGCGATATCACAAGAAATATGGTGATAGTGTTATTCGTTTTAGTACAGAAGGGCAAGAAGTTAAAACCACTTATTGGTTGAAAAATGGTGATAGAAGTAAGGTTTACCCATTAGCAAAAGAAGTGGTTCCTCAGTCTCGTTATAAAATTGCCTGGCAATATACCGTATTAGGTTTTGAGCATATTTTGCCAAAGGGCATTGATCATATTTTATTTGTTTTGGGATTGTTTTTTTTGAGTTTAAAAATGGCTCCTTTGTTATGGCAGGTAACGGCTTTTACGATTGCCCATAGTATTACTTTAGGGATGAGTATGTATGGCTTGATTTCACTTTCGCCTACCATTGTAGAGCCTTTGATCGCTCTTTCTATCGCTTATGTGGGGATTGAAAATATGGTCACCAAGCAATTAAAACCCTGGCGAGTGGTGATCGTGTTTTTATTTGGTCTTTTGCATGGAATGGGCTTTGCCAGCGTTTTAACCGATTTAGGCTTGCCTGAGTCGGAGTTTTTAACCGCATTAATTACCTTTAATGTTGGTGTAGAGTTGGGGCAGTTGAGTGTTATTTTGGGGGCTTTTATATTGGTTGGCTGGTTGAGTAGAAAACCTCAACTATATCGATTTGCGGTTATAATACCGGGATCATTAAGCATTGCTTTAATGGGATTATATTGGACATTTGAACGCATTGTGTATTAAATATAAATGCTCTCGGCAAATCCATTGCCGAGAGAGCGCTTAAAGGTCTATTTTTCAATAAATTCTATTACACTTTCAACCAATTCTTCTAAATAAAGATCAAGAAACATGTGTCCGGCACCATCGATGACAGACATTTGAATTTTATTGTTATCCACTAATGGTTTCGTTTTTTCGATTAAACCCGCTACGACTTTATCTTCAGAGCCGGCAATAACTAATACTGGCTTGGCAATTTTACTTAATAAAAAGGGTGTATCCATCCGGGGTTCATTTTTATAATAAGAAATAAAGGAACTGGCCAATACTTTACTATCTTTACAATAGATAAAGTCAGTGTGTTCCAAACTGGCTGTTTTATTTGCTTTTACCATATTCTGAGCCTGGTTAAAAATAGGCTTTAAGTCTTTTTTATATTTCTGTTTATATTCCTTGTTTAAGTCATCAAAGCTCCAAACCATGGGAGCGACTAATACAACTTTATCAATATTATCAAGATTATTTTCACTGGCAAACCAAGCGGTTTGATTACCACCCCTGGAATGACCGGCTAATACAATTGATTTTGCTCCTTGAGAATGAAGCCATTCAACCCATTGTTTTATCTCATTGACAGCATCTTCATGTTTGTGGGTATGAGGCACTTTACAGTCGTAAAAACCTTCACGATTATCTAACCCAAGGCCTAAATTGATTGCTAGAGTTGATAACCCATTTTCTGCCAATAATGATTGCATACCAGCAATGATTTCCATGCCATTATGGGCCAGGGTTCCGTGTGTGAGTAAGATAACACCATCACTTAATTGTTTGCCGTCTGCCAATTGCAATTGAGCATTTAGGGTCAAGTCAGCGGGTTTTATTTCAATTTTTTGTGCAAAAACATTATTCCAAAAAAATACCGAAAGAATGGCTAAAAGAAGCAAAGTTGTTCTTATTTTTGTGAAAATCATAAATAGGTCCTTTTTTAAACGAATTTGTTCTAATTGAGCTAATTTTACCGAATCTGGGATTCATAGGATATTGATATATACCACTATAGTGGATATATAAAATAAAAAATCTTTCTTATAAGATGAATGCTTTACAAAACCAAAATAAATTGGTTAAACATATAGTTTTAATTAAATGGAGAGTTTATGTATTCATCTTCTATTGTCGGTGATTTTCAAACGGTGATTAATGATTTTAAATTACAAGGTATGATGATGCGGTATAGCCAATTTATGCCTAGATTTTATAATTATTGTCTGTCTTTAGGGATGGAGCCGGGGAAAATTATTCCTTCACGTGCTTTTTGTTCTGATGAAAGTCAGGGATTTCCGATTATTTTAATGGCCAAACAGTTCGGTACTTTTCCTTTCAATCATGGTCAGGTAGGGGGAATTGTATCGACAGATCGGCATGGTCCTCATGCAGCTCATGGTAAGGATGTGGTAATCGTGCAAGCGAGTCATGTGGGGTATGAACCAGAATCAGCTGAGTTTGGTGTTTACCGACGAGTGCAAACTGACGATTGTCATCATAGTACCAGTTGTGGAAAAATTGTAGGCGTAATAAATCGTTATATGGATGAATATCAATTTGCTTGTGAGAATATTTTTCTCGAACCGGTTCAAGATGGGCAATATATTATATCCATCAATAATATGCTTTTAAGTACCTATAGAGATGAAGGACTGATGCTTGAAATGGAGAAGTTATTAGCTTTTAATCAAGCCAATAAACCCAATATGGTTCGTTCCTATAGTACTGCCCGATGTTTTTCTGCTTCTCAATATTTAATCGATATGATTGGTGATAATTGGCCTGATAAAAAGCGACGGACCATAGGTAAATTATTAGAGCCAGAACTTTTTAAGTTTAAACATGAATTACATGTGGATGAAGAAAGCCAGGGACATTTAGAAAAAAATCTTATTGGGCCCATGCCTTGGATAGTGACGCATCCTGCGCCAGCTTTAGCCGCAGCGCAAATCACTACGCAGGTTGAGTTTGACCGAACCTATCGCACCATTTTGAATGAACCCAGTTATAAAAATAGAAATCTTGTATTTATTTCAGGTTTAAATATTGATATCTCTCCCAATAATGAACAAATTTTTCCATTAACAAAGTTTATTCCCTGGGCGGCTTATATTCAAAAATCGGATGGTAGTAGCTTTATTTTAGAACAAGATGAACTATTTAATACGCTCAAGGATTTTAGTACACAAAATAATAATCAAATTGATTTGGAAGAAGCCATTAAAACAATGGAAGAGACTGAGGAAGTTCAGGTATCATTCGAATTTCTAAATAAGTAATCGATTTAAACTAAGGAAAGCTATGTCATTCGAGTCATTTTTTGAAAAACTTAACAATACTCCTGAGCGTATTGAATTTGCGGAAGTTATAAAACTGATTGATGAGAACTATGAATTTACACCTAGCGCATTTAAAAATGGAGATTTAAATAATCAGGCTGGCGAAAATAATGGTTCCTGCAAGTTATTTGCTTTTGGTCTCTTACACCAATTATCGGCCCCACAAATGCTGGCTTGTTTTGGACACTATTATCGGGACGACGTGTTGCAAAACCCTAATAATGATGACCATCAAAATATCCGCAATTTTATAAAAACCGGATGGAATGGAGTAGAGTTTGCTGCTCAAGCGTTAGTAAAAAATAAACGGGATTAATGAAAATGGATTATGCCTATAAACTCGCGTTGAAAGTAAGAGATTATGAATGTGATATTCAGGGGGTGGTTAATAATAGTGTTTACCAGAATTATTTGGAACATGCCAGACATGAGTTTTTATTAGACTCCGGTTTAGACTTTGCTGAATTTGCAAAAAAAGGAATCAACTTAGTGGTGGTTAGAGTTGAACTCGATTATAAACTTCCCTTACAAAGTGGTGATAATTTTTGGATTGGCTTAAATATTCGGCGAGCTTCTAAAGTTCGATTTGAATTTTTGCAGGATATTTATCGTAGTTCCGATAATAAACTCGTTTTAGCGGGTAAAGTCATCGGTACTTCACTTAATCAACGTGGCCGACCTTTTGTTCCAGAAGAATTAACTCAGTTGTTTAATACTGACTAATATCATTTTTCTAAAACTGATTTCACAATATAGGTGGAAAACATCAAGGTAGAAAATAAGATTATCGTCACCAATAAGGAATTGGTTTTGATAAAGGTAAAATAACACAATAATAGGGTAAGACCCACATTGGCCATGGTAAGAAGATTAAGTTTATTCATGAGAATTGCACCAAGTATTTAAAACAATTGCTACTATTCTAGGTAATTGAATAGTTTTATTCTGTGAACTACTTAACGTATTGAAGATTTATTTTGTGAGTTTTTAGGTGAAAATGTATTGAGTAATATTCAGGCAAGGCTGTCGCAAGCTAATGAGTTGATCGAAAAAGGATTAAATCTGATTGCTGTTTTCAATTTGTGTGACTTAGATAGGGATAGTTTAAGTCATTTAGAAAAAAACTGTAGCCAGCTCAGTCACTATCGTCAATTGATATTGGTTGCTCATGGTGGTAAAAAAATGTGGGAAACACTGCAAAAATCCAATATAAAAAGTGATAATCCTGTTGATGATTTTTCCATTCAGACATTAGAACAATTTTTTCTTAAAAACTATCCGGAATGTAAGTATGAATTTCTTTATCCCAATAATCAAAGTATAGGTTTACAGAATTTATGGACTCTGGCGGGATGGCACCATTCTTCACCATTTAAAGTCGGTATCAATCAAGAATGGGGGAGTTGGTTTGCTTATCGTGCCGTGCTGTTAACTGATAGTAACTTTGAGTTGACTGAAACTAACGAGAAACCATCACCTTGTCAGAAATGCCAAGAAAAGAACTGTATCAATAATTGTCCAGCCAATGCATTGGACGCAGGTGAATTCAGATTTAAGCTTTGTATCGCTTATCGTAAAAAAGAAAATTCCCTATGTCGCGATAATTGTCTTGCTCGGTATAGCTGCCCTGTTGCTCAAGAGCATCGTTATGGTGACGACCAAATCCATTATCACTATTCGGTATCAATGAAAATGATCGAAGAATTATATTAAATCGCAGACAACATTATTTTAATCACTTATTGGTTGCTTGGAAGCTTGCTGTAATAATGCACTAACTTTAGGTATATGTTTTGAATTGGGAAAATGTTGTTGAAATAATCTCAGTATAGCCACCGTTTCTTTTTGTTTTTTTTGTTTATTAGCAGTCATCGCTAAATTAAGAATACTATTTTCTTGTTCAGTTTCGGTATTGAATGCAGCTCTGGTTTTGGTCAGGCAAATAGCGGATAAGTAAAATAATTTAAATTCGGTTAAGAGTGTGGCACAGGCTTTATATTCCTGTGGTTCAATTTGTAAAGTCTGAATAATATTACCAATTGATTGTAAAATATTAATGATCAGTAATTTATTGTTTTCTGGTAGATTTAATTGAATGGCTTTGGAAGCAAGTTCAATGAGACCTTCCTGTTCATTAGCCCGGCCTTTTATAATGGCAGTTTCGGCATTAATTAACGGATCATCCGGTCGATTTTTCAAGCGGCTATTGGATATGGTAATTGCATTGTGAAGTTGATAAGGGCGAATAAGTTCTATTTTTTTGAGTAGTTTTTGCTCGATGGATTCAGGTTGGGCCTGTAAGGTTGCTGTGGACAATAAACCTGAATCAGCAACGGACTTCTCGAGTGTGAGAGGAGTGGTTTGACTCGCGTTGCTGGTTTTAGGATTTGTTTGATTATTTGAAAAATTAGTAATATTAGTTTCTGCGGTTAAGTCTGGAGTAGGTGCTGAGCCTATATTTGCTGTGGATAGAGGTGGTTGTGGCTTATCGCTAGGCTTTGGTGGAGGTGGAACATGGCTAGCCTTCGAAGGGTTAATACTCGCGTTTGGTTCATCGTTATCCTCAGCAAAATCATGCTGACTGCCTAAAACCATTGCACCCGCAAGTCGACCTATCAATATAGGTGCCATGGTAGCCGGTAAGCTGAGAATAAAAACACCTAGAGTGCCCGCCAACTCTCGGGAAATGAGGCTGAGTAGGCCAATAATAATTCCTAAAGGGATAGCATATATTAACCAAAAAGATAACACACCTCCGAACATGGAGGCATAGAATACCACCAGATTGGGAAACTCTTCTCCAAGTAGTTCACGCCAGGGTTGTATGCTTAATACCTCTCCAGGTTCAGAAGTGGCCGTACATATAATAAAACTCATTGTTGGGGCGAAAATCATTATTACTCCCACAATCAACATTATCAGTCCGGAAAATCCCATACTGGTTAATGATATGGAGCCCATCATAGCGTTACCACCCATTTGACCTGCGATATATATTAAGATGCCGCATGGTATGCCCCATACTAGCGTTAATATGACATAGCGTATTGCAAAAGCGATAGTCTCTCCTTTTTCGATATGCTTATTAAACCATCCACAGTTAAGTTCTCCTCGAGCTGCTGGAAGTGCAAAACGTGAAACGGCGATAGCTGATAACATATACATTAGAAGCACATGCAGGGGGAAAAGATAATCTGGAATAAAATAAAATAGGATAAAACCGAAGATTAAAAAAAAGGACATGACGGGTATTGCACTAGCTATTGTGGATAGAGAGATAAAACCATAAATTACTTCGCCAGCTAAACCACGAAAAATAGAAATGTCCTGATTACTTAACTTCATGATGTCACTCGATTTATTTTCTTTTTTATTTGAGTTTTGCGAGGAGATGATGATCGTTCAGATAATGGCTAATTATTAAGGATAGCTTAACAGCTCCACCGCATTTATTTGTTACCAAGTATAACAATTTATAAATAAACATCTAAAATATCTCAAGCATCCCCTCAAATATCGCAAAAATATTTCCGGTTAAGGATCGACAAAAGAAGGAAGATGTAAGATCATAATTGATTGACTAATTATGGCAGCCGAACATGCAAATACAGGGTGAAACGATA
>Ga0209475_10001429_pt1 | contig 30463 bp, 20 predicted proteins | sample tdDd471_FD_187128 | JGI IMG/M metagenome (GOLD analysis project Ga0209475, IMG submission 187128) | Marine sediment microbial communities from the Atlantic coast under amendment with organic carbon and nitrate - tdDd47.1 (SPAdes)... | ecosystem: Environmental > Aquatic > Marine > Coastal >... | reverse complement strand
TCCGGCTGACGTCTACTTTGGCAGACAGCACAGCATCTTAAAACGCAGAAAGGAGATTAAATTAAAAACCATCAAACAGCGCCGCTTGCTTCATAAAAAACACGTGGCATAATCAACCAACATGATGGGTAGTGTCCGATATTCCGTGTAAGTGACCGTTGGGTTCACTTTTCCATCATCAATATATTGATGATGGAAAACGGTCTTCGAAGAGGACAGCAAACTGGTTGAGTGCCTTCTTCCAAGTCCGATTTGGTAGGGTCCACTTTTTCGAAGCATTTTTCAAGGCCAAATACAAAAGCTTGGTAGCCGCTTCATCATTGGGGAAGTGGCCCCTGTTTTTAATAATTTTCCTTAAAGACATATTCAGGCTTTCAATGGCATTGGTTGTGTAAATAATTTTTCTGATGTCTTCTGGATAGGCAAAAAACGGAATCACATGTTCCCAGTTATTCCGCCATGATTTTGCGATGGGTGGGAACTTGTTGCCCCATTTTTCTTCAAACTCATTCAATTTGAGGGCAGCGTCATCAGCCGTAGAAGCCCGATAAACTTCTTTTAAATCCGCAGCCACAGCCTTGCGTTCTTTCCAGCCCACATAATTCAAAGAATTGCGTATCATGTGGACGATACAGGTTTGAACTTGGGTGTCAGGGAAGACAGCGTTGATGGCTTCTGGGAAGCCTTTTAGGCCATCTACAACAGCAATAAAGACATCATTCACGCCACGGTTCTTGATTTCATTCATCACCCGTAGCCAGAACTTGGCCCCTTCGGTTTGCTCAATCCAAAGGCCAAGAACTTCCTTCTGACCTTCCAGAGTAAAGCCCAAGGCCAGATAAACAGCCTTGTTGCGAACCACGCCCTCGTCACGGATTTTAACCCGAAGGGCATCGAAGATGATGACAGGATAAACGGCATCCAAGGGACGGTTCTGCCAGTCACGAACCTCTTCCATCACAGCATCGGTGACAGTGGAAATCAAATCCTTGGAGACCTCTACGCCATAGATTTCTTCAAGGTGCCCACGGATTTCGTTAATGCTCATGCCACGGGCATACATGGAGATAATTTTATCATCAAACCCTTCAAAACGGCGTTGGCCCTTTTTGATGATTTGAGGCTGGAATGTTGCGTCTCGGTCGCGGGGAGTGGAGATTTCCATTTCACCGTCTTCACCGATTATCGTTTTTCGACCATGCCCATTGCGGGAATTGCCACCATTGCGACCAACGGGATCGTTCTTGGCATAACCAAGGTGATCCTCTAATTCAGCATTCATTGCCCGTTCAAGAAGGGCTTTCTTTAATTCTTTGAGAAGCCCATCTTCACCCATCAAATCTTGTGGGTTCTCAACGGACGCGAAAAGTTCATCGAGTAATTCTTTCTTGATAACCATCGTTTGGCACCTCCAAATTGGAGTTTACATGATGGTCACTTACACAGCTAATCGGACAGGCTTACATGATGAGCCAAAATCCTCTGCTATTTTAAGCACTCACATGTCCCAAATTATATGGCGACGGACAGTCTTTGGTTTTGACTTCATCTTCGTTCCCTTTCGGTCTCTACGATGAACTCAAAACCCTCTGTTATGCAACTCTCTTAATTCGTCCCACTGAGGATGACGGGAGACAGTTTTAAAGTAACGGAAGGGGGTGGATTCTATCATAGCCAAGCTTATAAATTCAGAGAGTAGACGTCAAAACGATTTTAATCTGACAAGCCCCGCATCTGTCATCTTTTATCTCAATCAATGTGTTTTGATCATAGACTTTCCACCTCATTATTCAACTTTGAAATCAGTAACTGAAATCATACCTGTATGAATACCTTCCAGATCAGCTATTTGATAAGAATTACTATTAGCAGAGGAGGTATCCATGTTTGCAGCATTATCTGTGTACCAAAGTTCAACACCATTATTGCCACTCGTATCACCGACAACAACAATTGCCGCACTTTGTGATTGAGTATTGAGTGCAGAAACGGAGGTTGTTTCAAAGTAAGTAAATCCGTCCAGCAAAGAACCAATATCAAATCCAAAATCGTTCTGACTAAGTAAGATATTATCTTCCCCTGTACTAAAATAATTCAGTGTATCTGTTCCCAGATTGGATACTTTTTCCAAGGTGCTAATAGAACTTGAATATTCTGCTTGAGACATAAAGCCAAATGTATCGGAACCTATATTTCCATTTAAGTAATCTGTCCCTATACCACCAATTAAAAGATCATCTCCATCCTGAGCATACAATAGATCATCACCTTCACCACCATAAAGGGTGTCATTTCCAAGCCCCCCCCATAACTGGTCGTTTCCACTTCCACCATCCAGAAGGTCTTGTCCGTCCTCGCCCACTAAATAATCATCACCATCACCGCCATAAATTGTGTCATTATCTTCACGTCCCCATAGAGAATCATTCCCGACACCACCATACAGCACATCATGGCCTAGACCCCCGGTTGCGTAGTCATTACCAGTTCCACCGTGGATAATGTCATCGCCGGCTTCACCGTACAAAACATCATCGCCATCATCGCCGGATAAGGTATCGGCTCCATCTCCACCGTAGAGCGTGTCATGGTCGAGACCACCGCTTAGAACATCATTGTCCTCATAGCCCCAGATGCGGTCATTCCCGCTACCACCAGACAAGTTGTCATTACCTTCATTTCCCACAAGCTTATCATCACCGGCATCGCCTGTAATTGTGTCGTTCCCTAAAGAACCCCAAAGATCATCAACGCCGACACCACCGTGGATAATGTCGTCACCGGCACCACCCCAAACATTGTTATCACCTGCCTGTACCCAAATCTCGTCGTTGCCGGCACCACCATCTACATAATCATTTCCGGTGCCTGCCCAAATCGTATCGTTATCATCTTCACCATAGATTTTATCGTCACCAGCTTCGCCAACGAGGTAATCGGCCCCTGCACCGCCATAAATTGTGTCATTATCTTCACGTCCCCATAGAGAATCATTCCCGGCACCACCATACAGCACATCATGGCCTAGACCCCCGGTTGCGTAGTCATTACCAGTTCCACCGTGGATAATGTCATCGCCGGCTTCACCGTACAAAACATCATCGCCATCATCGCCGGATAAGGTATCGGCTCCATCTCCACCGTAGAGCGTGTCATGGTCGAGACCACCGCTTAGAACATCATTGTCCTCATAGCCCCAGATGCGGTCATTCCCGCTACCACCAGACAAGTTGTCATTACCTTCATTTCCCACAAGCTTATCATCACCGGCATCGCCTGTAATTGTGTCGTTCCCTAAAGAACCCCAAAGATCATCAACGCCGACACCACCGTGGATAATGTCGTCACCGGCACCACCCCAAACACTGTTATCACCTGCTTGTACCCAAATCTCGTCGTTGCCGGCACCACCATCTACATAATCATTTCCGGTGCCTGCCCAAATCGTATCGCCAACTGCGCTTCCTAGAATACTGTCCTCATTTTCAGTTCCGGTAATTTCTATACCAGCAGCACTGAGCGACATTTTCACGCCATCATCAAAAACAATTTCTTCAACATTGTAGGCATGAGCCTGACCATCACTTACGAAATAATCAAACCCAGCTTGACCATTGTAATTTGCATCAGGTGTGAAAGTAACAGTACCATCACCATTAGAAACCGTTGTGCCATGATCAATATTGTTCCCCCATGATAACAAATGAAGGTTATCACTTTCACCGGAAACATAACTTTCGGACAAGTCGACCCAAATGGGGGTATCCTCAGTCGTTTGAACTTCAATACGTTCGGTTGTTGGTTGCTCATTTTGGCTTTCAACAACAACCTGAACTGTACCAATACTCATATCATTGAAACTATTGATCATCAGATAATCGAAACGAGCAACTCCTTCAAAACCGTCTTCAGGCACAAAACGAATAGTTCCATCAGGAAGCAACTCAACGCTACAATGCTCGGTACTCTCCACCTCGGCAATGTCAAACGAAACATTACTATTTCCATCATCATTTTCACGCAAGTCAGCAGAACTGATTATCAGGTCGTTTCCTTCACGCAAGATAAAAATATCGTCTTCCAAAGTGAATGGAGTATTTGTTTTATAAAGTTCAACATCAACTTCACGCCAAACGCCTGGGTCAGAAGATACCTGATATCTAAAAGTACCATACTCGTCCGTTTCAGCTTGAGGAATTAGTCTAAGTGCCCCATTTCCATCGATAGTAACATGAATATTACCCACACTTTCGACAGATGAAATTACAGCGCCTTCAGCCTCACTTTTGAGAAGTTGTTCTAAATCAAGTTGTACTTCACGGTCATTCGGTGTCTTGATTGAAACAATCCCACTGCTTTCAAGTCGATAACTTACTTCACCCACATCAAAGGCAACGTCCACCAGCAGCTCATCGTTAGCAGTTTGAGAGTTACCGTATGAACTATATGCTGTAACGACATTCCCTTCCCTGTATTCAAGCGTATCTTCTGCAGTCAATGTAATGTTTTGGACGACCGAGTTCTGGGCATCCATATATGTCAATTCACCTTCGTCGACTATGCCATCTTCATTGACATCCTGCCAAACCGCAAATTGGGACCATTTTTCGTCTTCTGAATTAAGTAACATATCTCCGTTACTATCAAACGATGATAATCCCCAAAGCTCATTAGGTTTAGGACTCCCATAATCGAAAAAGTATAATTCATCATAATCGACAATATTGCCATCCATGTCTTTGTCATAAACAAGAATGCCATCTTGTCCGGACACCCAACCGATATGGGAGGTATAACCATCCCCGTTCATATCGTAATATACATTTGACTGATCCAGAGACAGCAAGGAAATGTCTTGATCGCCATTCAAATCAAATACAAAAGGAACGTGAGGAATTGGTGTGTACATGACGCCTAAAACAACATCTGCGGTGCTCGTTGCGCCCGCAGAATCTTGAATAGTGTATTTAAAATCGAAATGAACATCTAGAGAGCAATAGAAAAGCCCTAATAAAGTAGCTTCTTCACCTATAACGATTTCATTGGTTTCAGAATTAAAGCTAACCGGAAAAGAGCCACCTCCCACACTGATAACTTCTAGATTATCCCCATCAATGTCCAAATCATTCTCAAGTAAGACATTGGCATCCATTTTTATTTTATAATACCCGTCCGTATCTAAAAATGGTGTCCACTTCGGATGATTAAGTGTATGGTTATACGTAAAGAAACGGTCATTATTTGCTATTGGTGCATCATTTACAGGGTAAACGGTAACGACGGCTTCGGCTGTACCAATTTCACCCAGATTATTTTCGACTGTATAGCTAAAACGCGTTATCCCATTATAATTTTCATTCGGGGTAAAGATAACCTTGCCATTACCTTCCAACATGACAAAACCATCTGTAACTTCTCGTGTTTCACCAACTGTAAGATTTTGTCCATCAATTTGAGTGATATAAATTTGGTTATTGTCCAAGTTTACATCATTTGCCAAAAGGTCCAGTCTGACAGCAAGATCTTCATCCGTGTGTGTATTATCATCATCTGCAACAAGAGGATCAGCTTCTGGAGTGACACCTATGTGTACAGTAGCAAATGAGAGATTTCCGTCTTCATCACTTACCTGATAAACAAAACTGTCTGCACCATTATAATTCGCATCCGGAGTATAAGTAACTGTATCACCCTCACTGCCATTATCATTCACAGTGACTGTTCCGTGGTAAGGCTGCCGAGAGATGGCAATATTACTTCGCCCGCCATCTACAATCGTATCATTCTCCAATACATTAATTGTAATAGACGTATCTTCATTTAGAGATACGTTATCGTATTGCAGACTGTTGTTTACATCTTCAAAATTAATCTGAGTTGTATGGACAACTTCATTCATCCCATCCGAAACGGTATAGGTAACATCAACAACGCCTTCTTCCATGGACTTAATCGTCCAGTCATTAGAAAGGTTTTTAGTAATACTTGCATCGCCACCTACGGATATATTGGTGATCGTCAGACTATCACCTTCTGCGTCCGTTACATTTTCAAGCAATTGTTCTTCGGTTAAGATATAATTTTGATATTCAACCCCATCGGCAAGATCTACCGCACCAACAACCGGAGCGTCATTGATCCCTGAAATATCAATCGTAACCGTGCTGTTTGATTTTAGCCCAGTTGTATCTTGGATAACATAATTCAGAATGACCTGCGCATTCTCGCCTTGTGTCAAATCATCATATTCACCGGAAGGTGTATAATATATCTTATTATCCTGAAGACTGACAGCCCCCCTTCCTGAGACAATTGAGACATCAATAATGGAAAGAGTATCACCATCCGGGTCCTTATCATTAGCCAGAGCATCAATGAGTATCGGGGTATCTTCATCTGTTGCTGTTTGATCTGAATCCGCAATTGGATAGTCATCAACGGCAGCAACCGTTATATCAACCCGACCAGACTGTACGTGAAGGATCTTAAAATATGGATTTCCATTTTCATCTATTTCTTGACTGATCCGGTAATCGCTAGAAGATCCGACGAGTTCAATTGTATCGGTTCCTTCGCCACCATCAATAGTGTCTGCTAAAAGGTTACCCGCCTGGTCCACACTCCCAAAGCCAGCGTGGATTGTATCATCCCCGGCCCCTGCATGAATGATATCAATACCACTTCCATCATTTAACAGATCATCCCCTTCACTTCCAATAATCGTATCATTGCCTTGCCCACCAAATAAAGTATCCCCATGATGGTTTTCAAATACAATATTAATGGTATTGGTTACCGTAATTTGATCATCTTCCGGTATGTAAAATTGCGGGCTATCTATTGCTGTTGCACTAACCGTTAACGTCAAGTCCGTATGATTTGACGATGATAAAAGCTGAAGATCATTCAAGTCTTTGGATAAAAGCGACCAACTTCCATCACCATTGTTCACCCCTGCGGACAAGGATACATCGCTCGGTACATTTGCAATTGTCACAGATAAAACTTCTGAACCATCAACATCGGTCAGTGCAGCTTGAATATCCAATTTTGCCACATAAGAGGTATTCGTACCGGAAGCAACGATGTGATCATTTCCTGCTTGCCCAACGATAATATCCGCGCCATCGCCCCCTATTATCGTGTTATCACCTTGGTCTCCAATCAATAAATTCCCTTGTGCATTTGCAATGACATTATTGACTTCAATTGTTGGCATATCAGCTACAGGATCAATAGTAACGGTCGCCCGCGATGTTACAATGCCACCTTTCCCATCTGAAACAACAAAGTCAAACTCGAAAACGCCAGCATAGTTTCCGCCAGGGTTCAGTGTAATGCCTGTTACATTGCCCTCCATATCCTCTGTAACAACCAGCCAATCCTGAATTGTCAAATCAATAGCCCGCACATCAATGACCGTCAAAGTATCTCCATCAATATCAGAAGCAGTCTGCAACAACTGTTCAGGATTGATATTTAAAGAAATATCTTCATTGGTTTGAAGGGAAACGAGCGGAACAACAGGTTTATCATTAACAGGTATAACGGTTAAATGCACAGTTGCGGTTGTAACTTCACCATTTTCATCACTCACCGTATAAGTAAAGCTATCGTCACCAAAATAATCTGAGTTTGGTGTGTATTTGACACTTGGTGTCCCATTTTCATCATAAATAATTTCTACGGAACCATTCGTTGGATCTGTGACGGAAAAATCAGAAATTCCATCACGTATAAAATCGTTGACCAAAACATCTATAATAAAGGTATGATCTTCCTTAACTTGCGCAAAATCATCATTCAATGCATTGTCAATATCAGTAATAAAAACTGTTGAAGTTTGGGTAACGCTGGCTTCTCCATCCGTCACATCGAATGTAATCAAGGCATTGCCGTCATTCGAGGTATCTAAAGTCCATGTCCCATCTGGATTTTGTTCTAACTCGGTACCATCAACCAATACTCTGGTCACACTCAGACTATCTCCATCAACATCCGTTGCTTTTGATAAAAGAGTTTCTTCAGTTAAAATATACGGTTGATATTCCACACCGTCTTTTAAGGTAGGTACATGGACAATCGGCGCATCATTTTGCGCAGCTAAGTTCACTGTAACTGTTGCCGTAGCGTATTCTTGATGACCATCCGTGACGATATAATCAAAAGATACAACCCCATTTAAATTCTCAGTTGGTGTGAATTCAAGTTGCTGATCATAATTTAAATAAATTATTCCTGATCCATCACGCAGCGTAATTGTATTGCCAATCTGGAGTGTTTTTCCATCAACCGAAACGATTGAGAGAGTATCACCGTCAGGCTCAGAATCATTCTCCAGCACATCAATTACAATCGGCGCGATAGGGTCCTCTATTGACCATACAGTCTCATCCACAGCAATCGGTGGATCATTTTCTGGCGCAACGGTCAGATATACCGTTGCCGTTTCAACTTCACCATCCTCATCCGTCACACTATAAGTAAAGCTATCCCTACCATTGTAATTTAAGGTTGGCGTATAAGTAACACTGTTATCCGCCTCTATCACCACAGTACCATTCGTCGGTTGTGTAACCGTAAAGTTTGAAATTCCGTCTTTGATCCCGTTTCCTAAAACATCAAACGTAATTGACATATCTTCAATCAATGAAACCGTTTCATCACTCAACTCATTGTCGACATCATTGATCACAAGCTCTGTGGTTTGTGTAATGGTCGTCTGACCATCAAATACATCAAAAGTAACATTAAAAGTTCCCTCCTCAGACGTATCGACAGCCCAAGTGCCTTCCACACTTTTCTGAATTTCAATGCCGTTAACGACAACCTTACTAACCGATAATGTATCCCCATCGACATCCACAGCGTTAGAAAGCAAAATTTCTTCCGTCAAGAAATAAGGCTCATATTCTGTTGCATTTTCTAAAATTGGAACATCGACATTCGGTTCATCATTGACGGCAGATACATTGACTGTAACCAATGCACTGTCAAAGCCACCATTCCCATCTGAAATTGTATAATCGAAAGAGGTTACCCCATGAAAATTCTGTGCTGGCATAAAGGCAAGATAATGCCCATTTTCACCGTTTTTAAGAATAACCTCACCGGCACCATTCCTTAAAACAATCGACTGGTCAAGCTGAGCATCTTGTCCATCAACCGATACAATGGAAAGAGTGTCATCATCCAGATCGCTATCGTTATCCAATACAAAGAGAGCAACGCCTTGGTCTTCCAAAGTTTGCCCATCAGGATCATCCACTGCATCTGGAACCTGATTGCCAAGATCACCCTCAAAAATCAGATTCTCAATACTGTATAATTCGTCGGTGCCTTCATCGCCATTACTGGCATTGTTATCAATAACTGTATAATTATTCTCACCATGAGAAATTATGGTATAATCGCTTTGCCGCCCACTATATATGGCTGTATCGTAACCTTGATCTCCATATAATGTGTCATCACCAAGCCCCCCACGTATAAAATCATCTTGGTGTCCGGCTTCAATAATATCATTTCCACTACCGGCATCAATTTGATCAACTTGCGTGCCGCCTTGAATGGTGTCATCACCTGCACCAGCGTCTATCGTATCGAAACCATTGTTGCCATTAAGTGTGTCATTGCCATCACCACCAATGAGATGATCGTTTCCCGTATCACCCGTCAGATTATCATCACCTGCGCCGCCATCAATATAATCATCGCCTGCGTTACCACACAGCGTATCGTTTCCATCACCACCGTACAGCATATCATCGCCAGAACCGCCGTAAATTAAATCGTCATCCGACAAACCATAAATTGTGTCATTTCCACTTTTACCTTCAATGACATCCGTTCCTTCTGTCCCTGATATTGTATCCGCCCCCGGCGTCCCCATTCCATCGGGTAAAAAGAAAATAGTATAGCAACCTGGAATATAAGGATATTGGGACATAGCAGTCTCTCTCAATAGATGATTAATACATGGCAATAACTCGCAATAAAATGTCTACATTTTAAAACAATCAAATGCAACAATGTAATTTATGGTAGTTTTTCACTCTATCATAAAAGAAAGCTTTTCGGCCTTCTCAGTCAACTCAAATTGCCAAAGTCATATCCTAAATCAAACTTTGAAAACAAGGATTATTTCGTTGCCCAAATGGGCAACTTTCAACATGACTTTTTGTGCCCTAAAACACCAAGTGCGGTATTAATTGCCTTAGCATGGCTTACGGCTTGAAGTTACTCAAACTAAGAGATATCCTACGTTTAACGATTAAAAACGTTCTTCCACACACAACACTATTTAAGTCGACGAAGCTTCGGGAGGCAGGGGCCGGAGGTTCGAATCCTCTCTTCCCGACCAACAGAACCCCTTGGGAAACCAAGGGGTTTTTTGTTTATCTAATATATGCAGCTTCCTGAAAATCTGGCCCGTAAGTGCAGCTTGACAAAGTTTTTCCTATGTTCAGCTATATTTACGTTGCACTGAAGCAAGGAGATTAAAAATCGAAAATTATACTGTGGGCATTGGAACTTGCCCAATGACAAAAAAGCTGATGATAATAGTCAAAACCGTTAAAACAATAACACCCACAGCATCTTTGAACTCGCGTTTAATCAACTTAGACACAGACAATACAAAGTTTATAAGCAAGCAAAATATGACACCTGCGCCAAATGCTGTTGCCGTATAGAAATAGAACTCAATTTCTTGCCTGTATAGAAAGAGGCTTACGCCTGCCAGCAGGAAAAGAAGTACATTTACAATTCCTGAAAGAATCAAAGCCTTATTCATTATTTCCCCTCAAGTCGTCTAGGATAGAAAACACTCTATATGGCCCTGATGCAAGGAAACCGGAAATAGGATTATACTGTTAGGGCGGGAACATGGCCTATTACAACAAGGCTAATCAAGACCACGACAAGGGTACCCAAAAACATAAACACACCCCCTACTAAAAAAAAATACAATCCAATCCTACATAAAAAATTACTTATAGTATTAACTTTTACGCGTAGATGACCGTTGGGTTCATTTTTCCATTCTCCTGTAGTCAACATAATTAACTCAGGAGACACACTCCACTTTTCCGTACAGGTCCATAAAGTCATACACTGGCGCCAATAAAAGCCAGCAGAAGCCAGAGAGCACCAATTGGAAAAAAATAAAGAAGAAAATTTTTAACCGCATATGCAGGCTCATTTATCCTCAAACAACTTATAAAGCTCCATGTATTCACAAGTGTTGCTAAAGCTAATGAGAAAAAAGTAAACAAACCTGAAAAACGAAAAAAACTCCTACTATGCCATACATCAAATACTCTCAGTCCAAGCTCAAATCCACTGACAAGCCCAAACACAAGAGCAATTCCACAAAAAATAAGACTTACTTTGAATGATTTTGGCACAATATTTCTCCTTCATTCTTAAGAGCAGTTGAGCACAGGGTAACCCCATGCTCAACTCAAATATGAAAAGGTTAAGTTATTTTTTATCTATCATTGCCCAGCAAAGTATAGGGAATGATATCCTTAACAGTATGGCCAATGCCTTCTCGAATGAACCTTCCAATCTTTTTCTGGTTCATATTGCCCGTGTCCCAACGAGGAGCATTTGTATAGTTATAGGTTCCACGTAGCTTAGGATCTGTAACCAATTTGCCTGTGTCACCATCATATACAGCTTCTCGTCCATCAGGATTCACAAATTTACGCTCTAGCTTCCCCCGACCATTATCGTGAAACTTGTTTTGCCATGCAGGCAACTCTTCCCAACGGCTGCCAAATTTCCGGGCATCGTTCACATTCTCCGGCAGATAGTCATTTTTGGCATCTCGGTCCTCATAATGCCATTTAAAAGGTTTATCCTCTCCTCCAAAGTAGTAGCTACTATTGTTGGCAAAGCGATCTTTATATCCATCTGCAAAAGCGGGCAAACCGCTGATCGGGTTCTCCTGTTCGTGCCCTGAGCCAACCGTGTATTTCAGAATATCGCCACCTAACGTTTGAGAAAGATATGCCATTAACTGCGGTGTTTGCGCACTGAGGGGAATGACGATCTCACCCGGCGTGACATGGGCAACTATCGTATCTTGCCCATGATTTTGGCCGTTAATTCCGATCTGATTGGCGGCTTTACCTTCTGCCGCTAGTGCTTCAGGCGGCGGATTGTCATAGAGGTTTTGAAAACCTTGACGAACCATATCCACATAGGCCGGGTCTTTTTGCTTCCAATATCTGGGGTCTTTCATCAGTTCGCGCAGACGCGCGGTTTCGCGTTCCTCATAAGCTTTGTTCAGTTTTGCCATTTTAATTTTCTCCAATAAAAAAAGCGGCCCCTTCTTTCGCGAAAAAGAAAGGGCCGCTTTGGGTTATCCTGACGAGACGAAGAAGGGGGCACTTACACCTCTCCTGTTGACTCAATGTTGAAATAGCCTGAATTATTGATTTCGCAAGACATCTGAGAACAAAAGGTGAAAATTATTCCAAATTATCTTTCTGATAGCGGGTATTTCATCAATTTAGTGAATTTAATCTGACAAGACCTGCTCCCGTCAAACTCTCAGCTTATCGTCAAATTATGTAGCCAAGTTTCATAATTTCGATCTCCAAAGCTCCCTCTCAATCCTTTATCGCCTTTTGGGCAAAGAACACCCAAATTGCGGACTTCTTTTGGGGTGAGGCCATAGGCACGGCGAAATGCTCTTGAAAAATCACCCTCCCGCGTGAATCCCCAAGCATGTGCAATTTCATAAATTCGCTTCGTTTTCATCGTTGGGTCCACAAGTTCACGGACCGTTTTTTTTAAGCGGTAATTCCGAATGTAAGCTGCCACGCCGCCAAAGGGTTCAAACAAACGATAAAGACCTGAGCGAGAAACCCCCATATGCTGAACAATATAGTCAGGGTTGAGACTAGGATTTTGCAAGTTGGCATGTATAAACCGTTTAAGGCCTGTGAGCATCGCCTGATCAATAGTCATGCGGTCACAATCCTCAGGCAGACTGTTTTGATGACTATTGAGCAACCCTTCCGTCATCCGCAACAATGGTGAAATAGACAAGGAGCCCTCTTGCAATGTCATTTGCGGAGCCATCTCGTATAGGCCAAACATCATTTGCTTAAACAAGCGCGCCAAAGGCTGATGACCCTGTATCACCCTTTGGCCTTGGCTATCAGGGTGCAACAAATTTTTGCTGATTAAATCCCGAGGAACGACAAGGGTAAGGTTTTCATAATCACTGATGTAACTTGAATAATCCGTCGTTAAGTCATTGACCCAGACATCACCCGGTCTCGCGATCAATTGCTTGCCGTGGTTATCATAATTCACCTGGCCGCGCAGAAAAATCTGGATCAAGTAATGATCAAGCGCATCATGAGAAACTTTTAAGGCAGAACGTTCAAAAGCCTGTTTTCGTGAAACACAATGGGCAATAAGTAGAGAGTTTAAGTTAAAGGTTGTTAGAGACGCATCGAAAGAGCGATCACTCTGGTTTTTATCTAGACTGACATCGAATAGAACACCAATACTTTGTTGCCACGTTTCAAAGCGATCCTTTTGGCTCAATCCGTTTGTATCAAAACGGGAAACGGGAATGCGTGAAATGTTAAAATGCTCTGCCATATCACCTTATTTAATGGATTTTGGTCAAATATCTAATCCAATAACCTTCTGTGCTATTTTTCAACCTAACACAATATAGCTTTGAGGTTAACCGCCTACGTGGTTGTTAAAAATTTCTGACAGGAATAACGATCATCCATCCACAAACAGGCTTCGTTAAAATGTTTTTCCATGATCGCACGCATGCCGGGTGACGAAGCTGGGGTTTCGTAGACAGACAAGGTCTCTGGACCATAAATCTCGCATTGCTTTAGAACAATCATATCCATACCCGCAAGCAACCAGCCACGCGGTTGCAATTCTCTTGTTACAAAGCCTGTGACATAGTGGTGATAACCTTCTTGAGGGATAGATTGGCAATGTATCCAGCCCACTAATTCCCCATATTGACGAAGGGCGACGGACAACAACGGGTTTGACTCCGGCTCAAATAACGCAAAACGAGGCCAATCTGGGTTGACTTGTTCAGTTTCCATCAAAAGGGCTTTTTCACGTTCTTTTTCAGAAATATCAAACCATGGAGTTGCCGAAAAGCCATTCCTCAAGCAACGTTTTACCATTGCTTTCCAATTTGCCCCCATGCGTTTGGGCCAATCACAATAAGCTGAAATCCTATGTTCAAGATGTTCAGGTTGCGACCAACCACAATGTTGCAAGAGAGAGACAACGGGGGTTCTATCCACCCTGTCACTGTAATGGGTTTCAAACTGCGTCATTTTTGCAGCCCGCGCACGATCTTCCATATGTTGTAGAAGAAGCGTGCCGATCCCCATTCGTTGAAAGGTTGCCACAACCATAATGGAAAGGAGCTGTGCTGCCCCTTTTTTCTTCAACTTTATAATCGCTAAACCGATCGGCATATTGCCCAGCAACACAACCGATGAAAGGACATTATCAGGTGTCTTTTCCTCGCCATTAAACCATCGCGCATACCGAGGATAAGTCAACTTGCAAAACAAAGGTTCATCAATCTGCATATTAACCGGACAGATGTTAAGCGCTGCCTTTATTTGATCAGGTGTCACCACAAGGTACCGGCAAGCCCGCAGCGATGAGTTCCAATTCATCGTCGGTCAATTCGTCATCATTTGCTGGGCTTTGTAGAAGGTCTAAAAAGTCTTCTTTTGTTGTCATACGAACGGCAACAGGGTCGAGGATAAAACCTTCACGCTTTCCCATTTCGATGACAGCTTCATTCAAGTCTTGGCGGTTGTCAATGAGCATCAATTCAGCCATCAATGCAGGTCGACCACGCAAGACACCATAAAATTCTTTGCATCCTTGATCGATCATTTCATTCTTCCTTTTCTCTACGATTTGCGAAAAACAGCCCGTTTCCGACAAGCTAATTTATCAAGTCCATTCAATGGGGAAAATGAAAAACAAAGCAAAAAAATGTAATGCTAAAAAATTGGGACGTAATGATAAAACCTATGGCGTGCTTAATGAGCAGAAATACGATTAAATGCCATAGATAGGAATTTTTATAATGTGCTGGCTTTGTTACTGTGTTTGTTAATTTCTTTCCTGCTTGATCAGTTTCTTCAAGAAGAGCCTTCGGCACACAGCTATAAAGTGACTTCATGAATTGAGATGACGGATCATTCTTCACAGAGCACCATTCCCATTGCTCATTTCGATACATCAGCTTATGCCCCCAAGGAACGCCTTGAGGCTTGGCAAGAAAATATGTCGGTCTTTTTTGATCTTTCGGCAACAGATGGCAGTCGATTACAAAAAGATATTAACGGGAAGATTCAGGTTTGCCATCTAGGAGAAGCCGTTTTAGGCATCACCAGTTCTGATCCCCAATTGTTTGAACGTCAGAATTCAAGAATTGCCTCTGATGATCTGGACCATATTCTCATTCAGCTCTATCTAGAAGGTCGCGCGTTGACCCAAGACGAAGAAGACATCCGTGCAGGCGATATGTTAGTCATTGATATGGATAAGCCAACAGCCATAAAAACCTCCACATATAAAAACCTAACTCTTGTTCTGCCACGTGTTTTGCAAACAGAATTGTCTGAGCTTTTGTCCCAAATGCATGGCAAAAAACTATCCGCAGAAAATCCTATGGTTCGATTTGTAGGGGAGCATCTCAAGGTTCTCTGGCAAACCATACCTGAGATGAATTTATCGCAAGCCAACACAATGCTTGAAGGTACATTTGGCTTGATGAAGGGCTGGCTTTTACAAGAAAACCGGCAAAATGAGGCAACTTCAATCGAAGTCAGCGTGGCCGTGGGTAAAAGCATTCAGCGTTATATTGAAAAACACCTCAACGAACCCATTAATGCAGATAGTTTAACGGAACGTTTCCGTATATCGCGCACACAAATTTATCGAATTTTTGCGCCCTATAATGGTGTCGCACGCTATGTCTGGGAAAGACGCTTATTAAAAAGTCGTCGCCTGCTCTCTCAGTCCAGCATGGATCATTTAACAATAGGGAGCATTGCTTATCAATGCGGGTTTTCAAGTGAATCGCATTTTAGCCGTAGTTTCAAAGAGCGTTTCCATATTTCACCACGTGATTTACGTTGCGAGATCCACGGTTTCCGTTTGAAAAACTCTCGCCTCCCCGAAGAGGCAAGCTGCCTTCTTCCTGCATGGGTTCATAGTCTTCCTAAATCAGGCACCTTGAACGAAGTCATCCTGAAATAACCAGACAAAGGATTTGGAACCAACAGATAAAGCCATTCTCTTCGAAATCAAACAGAATGCGACCATGGCCCTTTTGTCTAACTCCAAAACGCTCAACAGAAAAACAGTGAATAGCCGCATTTTAGTTCCAACACATTATCAGACGCAAACCACCGAATGTGGCCTCGCCGCCATGGCAATGATTATGTCCCATTGGGGCCGACACGTCAGCCTTGACGAATTGCGTTTGGTTTCAGGGGTTTCAAGAGATTGTATTACAGCTGCGGATTTGGTCCGGGTCGCAAAACATTATAAGCTCCCCATTCGCGTCTTACGTAGGGAGCCGGAAGAACTCAAAGAGCTTGGCTTTCCTCTAATCGTCTATACGGACTTTATCCATTTTACTGTGGTCGAAGATATCACGGATGAAGGTGTGTGGTTGAACGACCCGTCTTCGGGACGCATCCTCATGGATAAAAGTAAGTTCAATGAGATTTTTAGCGGCATTACTCTTTCCATCACCAAAAGCGAAGAATTTAAAGAAGGTGGCGTGTACCTGAAGACCCAAAACAGGGTCGCAAATTTTTTTAAAGGAAAAGACCACTGGCAAATTGCCGGAAGTCTCGCTTTAGGCGTCCTCTCTTATCTGCCCCAAGTGGCTTTTGCCTTTTTTACCGGACATTTTTTAGCACAGCTCTTCAGCCCATCAGGCGAGGCACTCACAGAGTACGGCGTGTCATTTGCGGGCCTATCCGTGGCGCTATTTTCCCAAATTATCCTGCTGAAACTATCCGCAAAACAATCATTAAACCTTGAAATCAAAACTCTCAAAGAACGCCTGCCAAACCTTGCCAACCATTTGTTAAATCAGCCTTATGGTTTCTTTGTTTATCGCATTGCCTCAGTTTTGCATCAACGGATCTATAAACAGGAACGTGTTACACAAGTACTCCTGCAGGAGTTTTTGGAGGCAACCGTTCATGGCTTAGGCCTTTTGCTTTTGCTGAGTAGCTTTTATTTTCTCGATCCCGTTGTTGGTTTTGTAGCCATTGCGATCACGGTTTGCTTTGGATCATTTCTGTGCCTTATGTCCAGCCGTGCAAACAAATGGGCGCGCCGATTTATTGAAATTCACAATACAATATGGATCAAACTTTCTCAGGCCCTAGAAAATTTTGAATCTTTTAAGACAAGTGGCGGCGACCAAGCCTTTTTCAAAAATCAAATGGGGACGTTTTCCCACAGATTGCTTGATCGACAAAAATCGGGGCTATACAGGAGCTTTGCAGAAGCGAGCAGTGATTTTTTCACACTCTTACTGGTTCTTTCCGTCTTTGCCTCATTCGCTTGGTTGGAGGGTGAAATGGGGACCTTGTTTACATGTTTATGCCTTGCGTTTGGAGTGCATAAACCGTTTCAAGCTCTGGCTAAATTGCAAGGGCAATGGATTTTTCTAGAACAACAACTGCCCCCCATTGATGACCTGATAAATCAACCAACCCCGAAAATGCGCCCAGATAACCCTGACTTTTCATTTACTCCCCAAGCTTTTGAGGCTTTGAGTGTGCAACAAGTCACGTTTGGTTTTACCAAGGTGAAACCGGCTCTGCTCCATGATGTCAGCTTATCAGTGAGGTCGGGGGAACAACTGGGTATTACAGGTCCGTCAGGAGGCGGAAAATCAACTTTAGCCGAAACCTTAATCGGCCTGCACCAACCGTGGACCGGGCAGGTTTATATTAACGGCTTTGCAGCCACTTCCCTTTCTCGCGAGCAACTGAGGCAACATATCGGCTGGGTAAACAAACATCCCTATTTCATCAAGGGGACAGTGCGTGAAAACATTACCCTATGGGACGAGAATATTTCAGATGCAGATATTCAAGCCGCAATTAAGGATGCCTGCTTGACCCAATGTTTAGCAAACTGCCCAGATGGACTAGACACAATCGTTGCGCCGCAAGGCGCAAACTTTAGCGGCGGTCAACGACAACGTCTTGAAATCGCAAGAGCCTTGGCGCGAAACCCACGTATACTCGTTCTGGATGAAGCAACAGATGGTCTGGACAGCGACCTTGAAACCAAATTAAGACAAAATCTGCGTGACCGCGCTATTACGCTTCTGATGATCAGTCATCGCGAGAGCACTTTAAATCGGTGTGATCGCGTTGTGCATCTTATTGACGGTACAATTCAACTAAAAGAAAAAGCTGAGAGTTCACAGGTTTCTGCTGTTTCTCCCTACTTGGAGGATGAAGAAGAATATGGACCAAAAAATAGGCAGAAAGGACATCATAAGGACTTAATCACAACCTTTTGTCTCGTCGGTCAAGCTCTCACAAAAAAGGAAGTCCTCCTCCCTCCGTCACCTGTTGCATTTAAACCGACACAAACAAATCTGGAATGCCTTGAAATTCTCGCGCGCTATAATGGCTTGCCCCTTCGGTATTTGCGTTTTATCTCCCCAAGCTGGTGGCAAATGGATCATGGTCCCCTTATCGGTTTTGATAAAAAAGAAGGTAAACCCATTGCAATCTTACCTGATCGAAACAACCGGTTTGAGGTTGTTGACCCATCGACAAACCAAAAAACACCTCTCGGCCCAAAAGAAATAGAAAAGCTGGAAGATCAATTCGTCATGTTGCATGAGGGGTTTGAAAACAAACCAAAATCCCCATTTAGCTTCTTCTTCCATGCCTTTCATCAAAATGCCGATGATATCAGAGCTACCATAATAAGCTGCCTCGCCCTGTCTCTTTTGATGCTGACTTTTCCTGTCGCCGGTTATGTTTACATCAATGAAATCCTTCTTTTTGGTGAGACACAGTCAATTTATGCTTTTGGAGTGGCGTTAGGAGGGCTTGGGCTTTTTTATCTCTTCATACAAGCTTACCAGCTTATTGCGATCCACCGACTGGAAGGACGTATTGAAACCTTATCCACACAGGCTATTTACCAACATATGACACGTATCCGGCCTTTCTTTTTTCATAAATATAGCCCGGATGTTGTGACACGAAGCCTGCGGGCCCTGCCTTATATTCTTGATTATTTATCAAGCGGGTTTCTTCGCCGCCTTATCATGGGAGCAGGCGTCATATCAGGTCTTGGTGTCATTGCTGTTCTTGCCCCATCTTTATTTATTTACTGCCTTACTCTGTTAGGGGGACTCACTTTTTATAGTCTGTACCTCGCACGTCAAAGCCTTTCAGGAGTAACTGACCAGTTATCACGTCGCATCGACAATGTTGAATTCATGCTGGAACTGTTAAAAAGCGCACCACGGCTCATTCAGAGTGGACGAGAAAAGGCTGCGCTTGAAGTCTGGAAAAAGGCGCGGTTAAAAGAGCTTTTCCATCTCGAAAAAAGCCGCAAAGCTGAAAATAAAATCCATCAGTTCAATGATTTAATTTTATGGTTTGCGATCTTGGGCTTTCTGCCTGCCCTTACGATTAGAACGGATGCGTATGGGCCCGCGCATGTCTCAGCCCTTATGCTGGCTTTTATGTCCACGACTTTCTGCCTGAAGGCCTGTCTATCTGCCTTGAATGATTTTGCCCAAACACAGCCTTTCTTCCAAAGGCTTAAACCCCTTGTGGAAGCACAGATTGAACCCCGTCGCCCGATCAAGACTTTTGACGACAAAGTTGCACCAATTGAAATCAAACGCGTCAGCTATACCTATCCGAACAGTAAATCTGCGACCCTAAAAAATGTTTCTCTAACAGTAGAACCAGGACAAATTGTCACGCTGGTTGGCAGTTCCGGTTGTGGAAAGTCAACTTTGCTGCGCGTTCTGTTAGGCTTTTATCCGATAGAAAACGGCGAGATCATCCGAAGCGGTCTCAGCGATGATGAAATTGATCTCTCTTCATGGCGTGAAAAAGTTGGTGCCGTTTTTCAGGATGACCAGTTGGAAGTCGCCCAGACCATTCGCGGTCATATTATGGGCAACAGCTATTATACATTACCCGAAATTCGCGAAGCAGCGCGCCTCGCAATGTTGGAACGCGATCTGAATGCCATGCCGATGGGGATCCAATCCATTGTCGATTCAGAAAGGATCTCAACAGGACAGAAACAAAGAATATTGATTGCACAAAGATTGGTGCGCAAACCCATGTTGTTGATTTTGGATGAATCAACAAACGCCTTACCTGAAAAAATGCAGGCCGAATTATTCGCCAATATCCGCACATTGGGTTTGAGCTGCTTGCTGGTTTCACATCGTGAAAGTGCCATTGCAGCAAGCGACCGTGTCTTTCACATGCAAGATGGGCAAATCGTCTGGTCCGGCAGTCCACAAGCATATGATGCGTCCAGACTAGCTGATGATCCAATGGATATTTAATATGGCTTCCTTAAAACCGAAAAAACGACAACTCTTTCGTACACAAGCCCTCAAGTTTTTTGTTGGTGTATTTGGTGATAATAGTGCGCCCACTCTTCTGTTTGCATGGCCCAAATATATGGGAGCAATCGTTATCGCCTGCTGCCTATTTTTATCTATAGCCTGGCTTCGTTTTGCCGAACATCCGGTCCGTTTGGACATAACCGGTCAATTAAAGCCAATGGGCGACAATTTATATTGTTTTACGGCCCCCCATAAAAAACTGACATTTGATAAAATCAAAGATGCACAAGCAGGTGTTCTCTTTTTCGAGAAAGAAGTTGTCCGTGCCAAAACCACTTCCTCTCCTTGTTCAACAAATGCAATCCCACTGCATTTGGAACGACAAATTAAACTTGTCGATAAAGAAGTACTGCTCTCCTTGACGGTTGGGTATGAGCCCTTCTGGTCCTTTTTTATAGGTAAATTCTATGAACATTAAGATTGAACGTCTAAGTCTTCCTGCGCCTGAGTTTACAAAACTGACCTATCCTCGTTACCGAGACCTTTTAACTTGTTCTTCGGCCGATCCGACTTGGGTGGAAGCAACCGGGGCATGGGACGGCGATAAACCTGTCGGGCTGGCCATCGTAAAACATATTAATCGCCTTAGTGAGGAACACGTGGCCTCTTCGCGGCTTTCTTCCATTTTTGTTGATCAGGCTTATCGTCGTTGTGGTATCGCCTCCTCCCTACTCAAAGAAATAACGGCCTTATCTGAGCAAGCAGGCTCCAAAGAACTCATCACCTTTCATTCAAGCCGTACGCGCGCACGCCGGCAGTTTGAAACATTACTGGCACATAATGGCTGGGAGGCCCCTGAATTAGCCGAGTTTCGCTTGGGTGCGCTAGCAGAATGTACCAATAAACTTGCTGAAAGCTGGGGGCCAATGATGAAGCGTTTAAAACGCAACGGCTATTCGTCCAGTTCGTGGTATGAAATGTCACAAAAAGACCGTGCAGATGCAGAAGACGTTTCAAAGAAGGAAGTGACAAACCCTGTTTTGGATTTTCACAAGGCTGAACAATATAGCGACCCTTTATTATCACTAGCCTTGCGTCAACATGGCAAAGTCGTCGGTTGGGTTTTTGCAGAAACACCAGAAGATCAAAAACATCACCATTATACGGTTGGGTTCGTGCAAAAAAACTTGCAAAAAGCAGGCTGGCTTATCGCCGGGATCTTTGATGCCAGTCAGTTACAATTTAGCCATTATGGCCCTAAATCTGTGACGCTTTATGAAACCTTGGGCGACAATACCCAAATGATCAATTTCATGAAAAAGCGCCAAGCCTTTGTCACCGAATGGATGGATGAACGTTTTATTAGCCGTAAAAAACTAAAGGCGCAGCCCTAAGGACTGCGCCTTTAGCTCACGTTTTAAATTAGGTTTTCCAGGTTAACACTTCGGGGCGACATCATCTGTACCCGTGGTGTGAACACTTCCAGCAGCAATCAATTCCAGCTCCATATCTGAAAGTTCTTCAGGGTTTGCCGCGCGTGTAATAACCTCATTGATATGTTCCAAACCGGACATGACATCATCTTGCGTTAAGATAATTCCCATTTCTTTGCCCATGAGAACAACACGTGTACCCAATTCTTCGGGTGAAGAAATTTGTGCCAATTCAGTCATCAACGCCTCGTTTCCACGGACGCGGCTGTAAAAAGCAAGGATATTGTTATTCATAACTTTACTCCTTCAAGGGTTATCATTGTAACCCGTGCAAGACCCCGCAGACACAAGCTCAAGTTCCAGATCTGAAAGCTCATCACCTGTTACCGCTTCTTGAATAAATTCATCAATATGGGTTAGCCCCCATAAAGCATCTTCTTCAGAAATGGTAAAACCTAGCTCTTTCCCCATAAGCACAACGCGTGTGCTTAGTTCTTGTTCGTTAGTAATTTGTGATAGCTCGTCCATCAACTCGCCATTGCCACGCACGTGGCTATATAATGCAACGACATTGTCATTCATGGTTTTACTCCGTTAAAGTTAAAGCACTTTCATCCCTCACTGGTTGGTTTTATGATTTTGCCAACCTTTTTTATGCTGTCTTTGCTGAGGCCAGTTGTTTGAGCATGCGATCAAAACGATCCCCTGCGATAGAAACTGTATCCAGCAAATTTTCATCCAGCTCGTCAGCTAGAATTTCATCTGAATCGAGATTGTTATTCGCTTCACCATAGCCAAAGCGCCGCACCGTTCCGCGCAGACGATCTGCAAGAAAAAAAGACAAAGCCTTATAAAGCCGCATCCCAAAAAAGGGATCTGCCTCAATTCTGCTTTCAAGCAGGTCGTGAGAAAGCTGCAATACCATGCAATCGCCCTTGGCAATCACACTGGCAGATGGTGGCGCATTATCGACAAAAGACATTTCCCCGACAATTTCGCCGGTACCCAGTTCCGCAATAGGACCGATCTTGGCATCTTCAATTCTGAGAATGCCTTGAAGTAGGATAAATAAATCAGGATTGCCCACGCCTTCCTGAATGATAACATCACCATCGGAAATAGACTTTTTAGTACCAGCGCGGGCCATCCATTCCGTATCATTGTCGCTGAGCTGCCCCAGTATAAATAAAACTTTGCGCATCAAAGAGTTCCTTTGCCTATTTCCTAAACGAGTTGTCTTTTGGTGAGGTCCCTAAAAAGTCCGTCAACACCTACGAGTTCGTCATATCTCCCCTGTTGGACAATTTGTCCGCCATCCATCACAAGGATACGATCTGCATGCTGAATGGTTGAAAGCCTGTGCGCGATCACTAGGCGGGTCGCATTTAGGTTTGTCAGTGAATTCATGACAATTTCTTGTGAGGTGTTATCAAGGGCACTGGTTGGTTCATCCAGTAGCAAAATGCGCGGGCGATGAACCAACGCCCTTGCGATCATTAATCTTTGGCGCTGTCCGCCCGATAAGGTATTCACACCTTCCATCAAAACCGTATGCATCCCCATGGGCATGGCTTCGATATCTTTATCTAAGCCCGCCAATTTGGCAGCATGCCACGCATCATCAATCGTCAAAGAACTTCGACCGACAATATTGCTTAGAATGCTGCCTGTTGTGAGATGAGCATTTTGCGTCACGACCTTGAGCTGCCTTCTCAAAGAAGACAACTCTATATTGCTAAGGGGTGTGCCATCATAAAGAATTTCACCTGTGCTGGGTTTTTCAAACCCCAACATCAAACGTACAAGGGTTGACTTCCCACTTCCCGACGCGCCGACAAGGGCGACAAACTCGTTGGGTTGAATGGACAGGTTGATATTATTTAAAACCTTTGATCCGCCTTCCTCATAACGAAAAGAGAGATGACTAACTTCAATGGCACCATTTAGCTCGTCTGATGTTTTGTCTTCTTGTTCTGTCTCACTAGATGCCTCTATCAAAGGATGGACACGTTCAAATAATGGAATAACTTTCAAGCTTTTGGTGAGCGATGTTACCAAAGCTGTCATAGCTGCCATAAATTGCCCAAAGGCAGCATTGAAAGCGACAAAATCACCCGTCGTCATAGCCCCTTTATCCAATTCAACATCAGGGTCCACGATGGCTTCAAGCTGTAATTGAATGGCGTCATCCCCCAGAAAAACGGTTGCGGCAATAAAGATTAAACCAGTCGCCAGCACGGGAAAAACCGCTTGAAAGATATCTTGTAAATTGGTGAAATATTGTGCTTGAAAAAAACGTTTCTTCTGCTGGGTAAAGTAATGTGCCCATCGGGCATAGGCCCGGGTTTCCGCACCGGCAATACGCAGCTTTGTAATCCCACTGAGAAGCTGAACAATAAAGCCTTCTGCCACACCTTGATGGGCGATGCGTTTCCTCTCCTCACTCAATTGTCTCATGCCTAACCATACCGTCACACTGAGGGAACAGATCACTAAGACAATCGCAACAAAGGCAAGCTTCCAGTTATAATAAAACAGGAGCAACAAACTCAGGACAGAAAAGGATACACCCAACAACCCCTGCACTGTTGAACCCGTCAGAACTTGGCGAATAGTCTGTATCCCCAAAACCCGATCAGTTAAATCACCTGCTGTATATTTTTTAAAGAAAACAAGGGGCAGATTTAACAGACGATCAAATAAAGCGGCCTGCAGGTGTAAATCCACGCGACTTTCTGCACGCAACAGCGATATGGCTTTGACAATTTCAAAACTACACGCACCAAGGGCAGCAACCACCAATGCCAACACGATCTGAATATGTTGCCCCATATCTGCGCGTGGAAAGGTGCTTTCGATCAAAACACCTGTTAAAATTGGTGTTAAGGTTGCAAGTAAACCGCCAAACATTCCCATTAAGGCAAGCATACGAAGGTCACTACCGATACTAGGCAGTACAAAACGGATAAGTCCTTTTAAGGTATGCATCCCCTCGGGTAAGGGGCGGTATAGCATCTCGGCTTCACCATAGATTGTTTCTTCCATGGCTTGCGTGCACGCAAGGTACTCTTTTGTTTTGGGGTTATAGGCCTCATACCCCCCTTTTGAAGTGGGTAACAGTGCAATCGGTTCGCGCGTATCTTCCGTATAGGCGAGCAGGGGGCCGACATCCTGATGGGTCCATCCCGGCGTTAAAATAACTTTTCGGGTACGAAGACGATATATCAAGGCGAGGTCATCAACTCCATAGCGGCCTTTCGTATTTTTCAATCGTCTTGGTGTTTGGACTGTGGGTATTTTTAAATATCTGGCAACTTTTAAAAACGCTATATGCAGTGCGCCATCACTAGGTAATTGTTCATGTTCACGTTGCAAATCAGGCCTTATAACGCCAGCCATATTCATAACGGCATTTTCTATGGCTTCCCGATTTGATTTTTGTAATTTCTGATGTTGCGCAAGTGAGGCAACTTCCAAATCTTGAATTTTTTGGCTGATATAGTGCTGAAACAGGCACATAACACCAAAAAGCAAAGACCGTAACCCGTCCCCCTTTATTAAGTCTTCCGTCTGTTTTGTGGTAATCAGAACGGGTTTGTCCGTTTCCAGCCACAAGCTATTGGATAAAGGCAAGCAGTGCCCGCTCAATCTTGTGTGTCCAAACAAGCAAAGATGATCTTTTTCATCACAGCATCCCCATAACAGATCCCGTGAACCTGAAAAAGCCGCGACGTCTTTATATAAATCGCTTTTCCGCCCCGCCTCTAAACGAGTGATCATTTCTGTGCGACGTTTTGGCAAGGATTGGGAAAATAACCCTTCGATAAATCGATTGATCGTGGCACTTTGGAATTTAAGGTTCTGCTTTTGAAAATTATCTAAAGAAACATTTTCCAGCACCTCCGTTCCGGTCACGCCAACAGCGATTAAACTGAAACAATCGTCTTGAAAGCCTGTTTTATTATCTTCTAAGCCGAACAGCATCTCACCGGCTTCTGCGCGATACAAGGGGTGGCGCTGTCCATAGGGGATACCCTCTTTTACACGGATGGCAAATACATCAACGCTGCCCTCCTGGATAAAAGTCACCTTATTTAGATCATTTAAGAGAATGGGTGTATTCGCGCCAATGCTTCGATAGTGTCCGGCGAGTTCTGTCGTATCAATATGCAGAGCGTTAACATGAGTCATGACGCCAACCCCTCAGCGCCAATGAGGCGTTTATATTCACCATCTTGCTGTATCAGATCATCATGAGAACCGCGTTCAACAATGCGCCCGTACTTTAAAACGATGATCTCATCACAATCGCGAATAGTTGATAAACGATGAGCGATAATAAGACAGGCGCACCCACGCCTGCGTAAATTGTCATCAATAATTTTTTCTGTCGCGGGGTCCAGCGCGGATGTTGCTTCATCCAAAACCAGTAAACTGGGATCACTTACGAGGGCACGTGCAATTTCAATGCGTTGACGTTGTCCACCTGAAAAGTTTAATCCCCCCTCGTCAACAAGGCTTTCATACTGACCGGACCGGGCCATAATATCGCCATAAATAGCGGCATCTTTCAAGGCACGTGTCAGGGCGGAATCACTGATATGGTCATTCCATAAGGTTAGGTTGTCACGCACACTGCCCGCAAAAAGAAAGATATCCTGATCCACATACGCAACAGAGGAAGAATGGATTTGACGCGGGATATCTTCAAAGGCCCAACCATCTATGGTTATCTCTCCTTTCCACGGGGCAACAACCCCGGCAACAAGTCGACCAATCGTTGACTTACCGCTACCTGACCCCCCAACCAAGGCTAATCTGGACCCCGGCTTGAGAGAGAGGGAAATATCTTTAAGCAAAGGGGCGGACATCGGGCTATAACCATATTCGATATTCCGCACTTCCAGCGCCCCGCTTAAAATCGCCGGACCTTTCCAGCCTTGGGTTTCTTCTGGTCCTAAAATCCGTTCAACAGGATGGGCACGAATATCTTCAACCCTCGCCAAGTCCCCCTTAATTCGTTGAATTTGTCCACCCAGATCAACCAAGGCCGCGATTGGTTTCATAAAGCTAAGCATAAGAGACTGGATCGCGACAATCGCCCCAATAGAGAGACTACCATCCATGACCCTGAGCCCGCCCAACCCGAGGATAGAAGCCGTGGTCAGGGAGTTCATCAACACAGGTACAGCAGAAAGAACGGCAGAGGACTTTCCCAATTTCAATTGTGAGAACAACATGCTGGCCTGATAGCCTGCCCATTTACTAAAAACTTCATTTTCTAGGCCGGATGCTCTCAATGTTTCAGCGGATCGAATGGCAGCAACAGTTGCTCCTGCCAACTTGCCGCTTTCTTGTAGCAAGCTACGGCTCGCATCTTCGCGTTGGCGCTCTACCGCTTTTAGGGCAATAATATTGACCCCCGCCAACAAAAATGCGACCAAGGCCAACCAGATATCAAAAATCGCAATGGCTAACCCATAAAAAAGGACGGTAGACAGGTTCAACACATTTGTTGCCAGTTGTCCGGACAAAAGGGTCGCCACTCGATCATTGGCGGCCATTCTGTCACTCAGGTCACCAACATGGCGTTGCTGAAAGAAGCTGATCGGCAACTGTATCATGCGCCATAAAAAAGTAGAGGCAAGCGACAACGATAACTTGGTTTCCATACGGAGCAAATACTTCTGCTGCAGCCAAGTCAAAATACCGCGCAAAATAGCAGCAATCGTTATGCCTATGATTAAGGGGACGAGCCAATCCTCTTTCTGAGAGACTAAAATATGATCGACAAATATCTTCGCAAAACCTGCAATCGCGATCCCCGGGATCACCAGAGCAATGCTGCTGACCAGAACAAACGCGACGGCTTTTCTGGATCCCGTGAGTAAATTTGAAAGGACACTAACAATACCCGGTAGGCGTTTTGTTTTTTTAAATTCACTCGTTGGTTCAAAGGCTAAAACCACCCCGGTGTAGCAAGCTTCCAACTCACTTATATCCAGCTTCAACGGACCATGAGCTGGGTCATTGATAAAAACCTTGTCACCAATGATACCTTCAAAAACGACATAATGCTTGAAGTTCCAATGTAAAATCGATGGGACGGGTAAGTCATATAACCCATCAATATCCTTTTTAAAGCCTTTCGCCGACAAGCCATAGCACCGTGCGCCTTTTAAGAGATTACTGGCTTTACTTCCATCGCGCGTTACCCCACATGTGACACGCAATTCTTCCAAAGAAATCCACGCCCCATAATAAGCCAAAATCATTGCTAAGGAGGCCGCACCACATTCAACAGCACCCATTTGCATAATCGTTGGCGTACGCACACGTTTGCGCTCATTCAGGGTTTGCTTAATTTGTGTTAGCACTCCCCTCATCAGTCAGCCCCAATTTCGGCTATAAACCCAATGCCGGTGTGTTTACGCACAAAAGGTATAATCAGGTTAATCGGCGCTTGCTCCATGACCGTTACCTCTGCTTCCAATGTCGTCCCGGCAGAGATCAGAACATTTGGCCCTGTACCGGACGTCCATTTAAAGCCACTGCTCGTGTTGTCACGAACCAACATCACCCGGGCAGCATACGGCGCACCATCTCGGGAATATTCACTAACCAACTCTTCATTTTGTAAAACGGTGAGCATCCCGCTCTTGGTCGCCGGAAAGGCCGAAATTTCCTGAACCTTACCGATAATGGTGCCAAATTCTTCTTTTTTTATCGTTGAGGGAGAAATACGGACTTCCATCCCCGAAGACACTTTTTTCCCGTCTTTTGTTGGGATATATAACACAGCTTCAAGTGCCGTACCCGCTGTTGCGATACTGACGAGTGCGTCTCCCGCTTGAACAACTTTTCCTTCAAAGACTTTAAGCTCTGTCACACGGCCAGAAACGGGGGCCAGTACCTCACCGTTCAATTCCAGTTGAGATTTAATCTCGCGAATGCGCCGTTTGCTTTGAGCAATACGCTGATCAATACGCGTAATTTCTTTCGCATGTTCCGATTGTAACGATAGGCTTTCAGCTTGCAGTTCTAAAATCCGGTTTTGCGCCTGACTTAAATCTTGCTGAACCATATTAAATTCTGTTCTGATTTCCTCAACCTTATCGCGCGGAAGAATACCCTTCGCTGCCAAGGTCTCCCGTTTTGACAACGTATCTGCCAGATAGGAAGAACGCTGCCGTGCGGCCTTCACTATTTGGTTTTGCGCCTCGGTCTGTTTATTAGAATTATCTTCTTTGAGTTTGAATTCATTTTCAAAAATTTGTTGGGTCTGGCTTTTTTCTGCACGGCGTTCCTTTAAGGTTTCAAACGCGCTTTTCAGCTCATCATGCAAGTTAGACTGTTCGATAACAGCAATGAGCTGGCCTTTTTCGACTAGGTCATTTTCTTGAACATTCAGCTTCAGAACGGTCCCCTGCGATTGGCTCATCGCATCAAGCACACGTCCATCCTCACTGACCAGAATGCCAAGGCCGTTAACTTCTTCCGGAATTTTTCCAAAGACACCCCACAGGGTAATAAAGAAAAGAAGACTTAAAAGCGTCATCAGGACGAGCCAACCCAACGGGTCGGAGACCGGAACAAGACGATCCAATTGCTCAGGAGAAGATAACCTCTCGAGAGCCGCTTTTCTAAATATCTGCCGTTTTGGCTGGATCGCCATTTATTCTATCTTCCATGCAATTCCTTAGCAGAAGATAGCAGAAAGCAAAAAACAGCACTTTGTCTGAGCGTCCCATATTTATGTACTGAGTTTATACAGCCATATATAGATTAGGCCTTATATACCTCTATCTATGTTAACCAAAACCGCAACTAGACAAAAGGTGTTCTCCAGTTTTAGGGGACGGATCCTACAAGAATTGTCCCGCGAGGTCGCACATTCCTACAGCCACAAATCACGTTTTACCTAACATTTTCTACGGCCACACCAACTTTTCATGCAGTCAACGCCTCACAAGAATTTTGATAAAATATAAAAAAATATAATAGAATTTACCACAGGCAGGCTTAATATGAATTGGCTTAGAAACACATCCATGTTCAGCAAAATACTGATCGCACCTGTTATCGTGCTGTTCCTTCTTGCTGCGATCACTTTCCTCTCTATCACAACAGCACAAGAACAAAGCGCGCAGGTTAGACACCTTAATCAAATCATTTTCCAGTCTTATCGACTAACGGTCGGGATTGAAGATGCTCTTGCTGTCCGTCGCCATATAATTTGGGACATGTGAGTGCTTAAAATAGCAGAGGATTTTGGCTCATCATGTTGGTTGATTATGCCACGTGTTTTTTATGAAGCAAGCGGCGCTGTTTGATGGTTTTTAATTTAATCTCCTTTCTGCGTTTTAAGATGCTGTGCTGTCTGCCAAAGTAGACGTCAGCCGGA
>Ga0209475_10001426_pt1 | contig 30492 bp, 31 predicted proteins | sample tdDd471_FD_187128 | JGI IMG/M metagenome (GOLD analysis project Ga0209475, IMG submission 187128) | Marine sediment microbial communities from the Atlantic coast under amendment with organic carbon and nitrate - tdDd47.1 (SPAdes)... | ecosystem: Environmental > Aquatic > Marine > Coastal >... | reverse complement strand
CAGGCACCGACCGCGACGACTACGGCATCGGCCTGGTCGCTCCCTTCGGTGGTCCGCACCACTCCGTCCAGCGAGTTCACGTCGACCACCTTGACGCGTGGTCGCAGTTCGACGCCCTTGGAGGCTAGGTTCGCCACCAGGGCATGCAGGACGCGGTCGGCGAGCAGGACCCCTCCATCCTGGGTTGCGATGCCGTTCCCCAGAGCCGCCCGGTTCAGAAATCGGGGTATCGACGACTGTGGGACCGAGTCGAAGTTGATCCCGGCATCCTCCAGGGTCTTAGATGTGGCGGACGTCCAGCCGGAGGCTGAGCCCGGCCACAGGCAGGCACCCACCTGGACATAGAACTGATGCCCGAGCCTGCGTTCGAGTTCAGTCCATGCGGCCGCGGCCTCGACTGCGAGCCGGGCGTACTGGCCTTGAGCGCCGTAGTGCACACGCATCATCCGGTTGAGGTCGTGGGATGCGGAGCTCGGGTTTGGGATGTCGCCGGAATCGAAGACGATGACTGAATGCCCTCGGTCGGCTAACGCCAGGGCGACTGACAGGCCGACTATTCCTGCGCCGACGACGATGATCTTCATCTGACTGGCCCTTGATAGTTTGTACGAGGAGCGGCCGGACAGGTCCGATTCCGCGACGGTTCCGACGCAGCGTGAGAGGCGCGTCGATGCCTGTTGCTGGGTAGTGAACCAGTCTGCATCCCTGGCCTGTTCCGGTTCCCGAGATGCGTCATTGCCGGGGTTCCGCGTCGATGAGGTTGTCCGCCGCGTGCGGTCCGATGGGGCCGCGAACAATGCGTCCACTCACCCATTCCAACGTAAACATGCAGCGATCCGTGCGATCGAGCTGGCAGAGGCTCCGGAGCCCGACAGGCACTGCAGCAACGAGAAGAAAGGAGCACTCTGACGGAGACGATCAACGACCCTGGGGGCAGACTCCCGTTCAAAAGCCACCCGACACGCGAAGCACCGAGCCGGTCACGTAGGAGGCGGCGTCCGAAAGCAGCCACAGCACCGCCTCGGCGATTTCGTCGGGTTCCGCCAGGCGCTGCAGCGGAATGCGCTTTCTGACACGTGCCGGCCTGTCCGGTTCGCCGGCCGTGGCATGGATGTCCGTCAGGGTTGACCCGGGCGCCACTGCATTGACGCGAATCCCGTGCTCGGCCATCTCGCGTGCGAGACCCTGCGTGAAAGTGTCGATCGCCGCCTTCGAGGCGGCATAGTGCACGTACTCGCCTGGCGCGCCGGTGGTCGCGGCGACGGAGGATAAATTGACGATCGCACCGCCGCCTGCTGCAGCGAAGCGCCGTATCGCCTCGCGCGCACAAAGCAGGCTGCCGATGACGTTGACGTCAAACACCCTCCGCAGAGTGCCGGTCTCGGCCTCGACAAACGATCCGATCGGGCCGGTGATCCCCGCATTGTTGACGAGCCCGTGCAGGGGGCCGATTAGTGCTTCGGCCCGGTCGAAGAGGCGCCGGATGTCCACTTCCGTGCCGACATCGGCTTGGACGGCAACCGCCGTTCCGCCGGCTGACCTGATCTCGTCCACCACGGCAGCGGCGGAGTCTGCGTCGCGGGCATAGTTCACGCACACACGATAGCCACGGCGTGCGGCCAGGCGCGCAGTGGCGGCGCCGATCCCACGACTGGCGCCGGTGATGACCAATCCGGTAGGCAAAAGCATTCCTCCCCTCAGGTTGGTGAAGCGGGCTGCGGCGTCTCGGCGCTGCGAAAGCCCGGTAGGTAAACGGCGAAGACCGCTGCGAGTAGCCCGCCCATGCCGAGGCAGGAGAACGCGGAGATCCAGCCGAAGCCTATCGGCGCCGCATCGCGCAAAGCACCGAAGGCGAGCGGTGCCAAACCGCCGGCTCCGAATCCCAGGATCGAGCGTACAGCGAGAGCCGACCCGAGGACGCTGGGCGGAACCGCTTCGCTGATCGCGGTTGACAGGACGGGCGAGTCGCCGAGCACGGCGAAGCCGTAGAGCGTCGTGAGGCCCAGCAGCACCGCCGAGGGGGCTTGGTCCAGCCACCCAATCGACAACGAGCAGACCGCACCGAATAGGGCGAGGGCGATCAGTACCGAGCGTCGTCCGAAACGGTCCGAAGCATGTCCCATCGTGAAGGCAGAGACAGCGCCAGAAAGATGGATTGCAATGCCGATCCAGATTCCTTGGGTCATGGTTTCGACGGCAGACGAAGCCGCCAGCGATGCCAGGAGAAAGGCCGGCATCCAAGCCCACATGCCGAGCAGCTCCCAGCAGTGCGCGGTATAGCCAAGGGTGAGCAGCGCCGAGGTTCGGCGTGACGAAAACGCCGGAGCTGCCGGGGCCGCGCTACGTCGCCACGTGATGAGGTTGGGCCGGCCGCGGGTTGCCATCCAGGCCGCCATGGCCGCGACTGTCGGAGCCCCGCCGCATATGACGAAGGCCAGCCGGTAGTCGACAAGGGCGATGGCGGCGGTCACCGCGGCGATCGAAGCGGCATAGCCGAGGGAGGCGCCCGCGAGGAGCAGACCGATTGAGGAGCCGCGGCGCTCTGACGGCACGCCCTGGGCCACCAGCATGATCGAGGGGGTGTAGGTGCCGCCCTGGAACAGGCCGAACAGGGCGAAAAGTATGGCACCGCTTTCGAAGGAACGGGCGAACAGGGCTACCAACACGCCGACTGCCGCGGTGCACCAGCTCGACCAGAGGAACACCCTGCGCGCGCCCAACCGGTCCGACAGCCAGCCGGTGAGTACCAGCGAGAGTGCATAGCTGCCGTTGAACACCGTCTGCACGAAACCGGCCTGAGCGGCGGTCATGCCCCAGTCGCCAATGAGTTCGGGGATGGCGCCGGCGTACATCATGAACGCGAGTGACACCGCCGCTCTGCTGCCGCACAGCCACAGCAACCACTCCCAGTTGGCGGCGGTTGTGGGCCTTACAGCGAGCCCGATCTGACCCTGCGGTACTGGAGATGGCACGATGTCGCTGACCTCCGTCAGAAAGCAGGTGCTGGCCTTGGATTGCCAGCACGTTGTTCAAATAACGTTTCGTGATTGTCAGGCAGAGTCAATCGTGATTTGCTATATTAATGAGATTGAACGCTACACGACCGAAAGTCATCGTCTCGAGCCCCGTCGAGCCGGCGTCGCTTGCAGGGCTCGCCCCATATGCCGAGATCGTCATCAACGAGGCGCTGGAGCCGTGGAGCCGTGCCGAACTGATAGACCGCGCGGCCGATGCGTTCGCATGGGTTGCCTTCATGTCCGACGCCGTTGATGGCGATCTGCTACGGGCCTGCCCGTCTCTGCGCATCATTGCCGGCGCCCTAAAGGGCTACGACAACTTCGACGTCGACGCCTGCAGCCGTCATGGGGTTTGGTTGACGGTGGTGCCCGATCTCTTGACGGCGCCGACCGCGGATTTGACGTTGGGCCTCCTTCTCGCGCTGTCGCGCAATCTGCTGGAAGGCGACCGGTCGGTTCGCAGGGGTACCTATCGCGGCTGGCGTCCGTTGCTCTACGGCAGTGGGCTGGAGGGCGCCAGCGTTGGGTTTCTCGGCATGGGGGCACTTGGGCAGGCGGTCGCGCGGAGGTTGGCAGGCTTCGGCTGTCGGCTCACCTATTTCGACGAAAAGCCATTGCCGGAGGAAGCCGAACGGTCGCTGCGCCTTACTGCGGCCGATCTCGTGCAGATCGCGTCGGAGAGTGATGTCGTGATCCTTGCGCTTCCGCTCACCTCGCACACGGTACGGATCGTCGACCGCCCCTTCCTTGCCAGCCTGAAGCCCGGATGCCTACTGATCAACCCGGCCCGCGGTTCGCTGGTCGATGAGGAGGCGGTCGCAGACGCTATCGACGGCGGGCGGCTTGCTGGCTACGCCGCGGACGTCTTCGCTCTTGAGGACATCGGCGCCGGCAAGTCGACGCATTGCGGCATCCCGGCCCGCCTGTTGTCGGACACCAAACGCACTGTCCTGACGCCGCATCTCGGCTCGGCGGTGCGAGACGTTCGACGTCGCATCGTCGCAGAAGCGGCCGCCAACATCGTTGACTGCATCGAAGGACGCCGGCCGCGTGGCGCTGTGAACACCGTCGCGGCGAGGGCAGAGGGTTACCCATGACGCTAAACCTCTCGCAGGTCCGCGCCTTCCTCGCGGTGATCGATACGGGCAGCTTTCAGGAGGCCGCCCGCATGCTGGGCTGCGCGCAGCCGACGGTGACGCAGCTCGTGCGGAAGCTGGAGACCGATCTCGCCGTCCAGCTGGTCGTGCGCAACCGCCGCGGCGCGGTAGCCACAAGAGGGGGGGCGGCGTTTCTGCCGCACGCTCGCCGCCTGTTGCGCGCGGAGCAACGCGCAGTCGCCTCGGTGACGAATTCCTCGCTGGCGATTGGCGCGAGTAGCAACGTCGGCACCTATCTCCTGCAGCCTTTCCTGCGACGCTTCGCTGGAATCTCCGACACCCGGCCGGAACTCGTTATCGCGACAAATCCCGAAATCGCTGAGCGCGTCGAGGCCGGTGACGTCGACATCGGGGTTATGGAGTGGTGGAGCGACTGCCCCGGCTTCACGGCCGAGGTCTGGCATCGTGAACGCCTCGTCGTCATCGTTCCTCCCGACCATATCTGGGCACGCGACAAGGCCATTCCTCGAGATTGGCTGCTGGAGGTGACGATGCTCGGCGGCGAGGCCGGCAGCGGCACCGGCCGATTGTTGCAGGGTGTCTTTGGCAAGAAGGCCGAGCGTATCCGCGTCTCGATGTCTCTCGGCAGCACCGCCGCTGTGAAGGAGGCTGTTAAGGCTGGGCTCGGTATCTCGCTCGTCTTCCTGTCGTCGGTGCGAGACGAGGTGGCGGCCGGAAGCCTCTGTGCCGTCGACCTGGACGGCGAGCCGCTCGAGAAGGAGTTGGTCGTGGTGATGCCGGAGGACGTGCCGGCAACGGCTCCCGCAGCCCGTTTTCGTTCGCTGCTGAAGGAGGCCAGAGCGTGATCACCGAACCCAGCACTCCATTTGAGCCTCTGAACACGGGCCGTCTATGCTTGCGCCTTCCGACCGTGGCGGATGCGCCGGATCTGGCAGCCCTGGTGACGCCGGCAATCGGTCGATGGCTGGCATCCTGGCCGGCTCCCTGCACGGTGTCGCTGGCGACGTCGCGCGTGACAGCGATGCGCGTTGCTGCCCAGGCACGTGAGGCAATGGGCTGCGTCGTCGAGCTCGGCAGCGAGGTCATCGGTTGGATCGAGGTGCATCGCTCGCAACAGACGGCGCATAGTGCGCAGCTGAGTTACTGGATCGGCGAGGCGCACCAAGGGCACGGGTTCGCCCGGGAGGCCGCCCTGCACCTGGTTCCGGAAGCCTTCCAGTTTCTGGATGTCACGACCATCGAGGCGGGAGCGCAGCTGGAGAATGAGGGCTCTTTTGCCGTGATGCGGGCGCTCGGCATGCGCTATGTCGACGAAAGATCGGTCTATGCGGCGTCGCGTGACCGTCACGAGGCGTGCCGGTTTTACGCGCTCGACCGCTCCCGGGTCGTCGATGGCGAGGTCTGAGAGAGATGGCCCTGCGGCTTCCCCCTCTTGCAGCGCTGCGTCTCTTCGAGGCGGCGGGGCGGCATCAGAGCTTCAAGCTGGCTGCCGAGGAGTTGCGGTTGACGCCGAGCGCGGTCAGCCATGGCATCGTGGCGCTGGAGCGTTGGCTTGGCGTCACCTTGTTCGAACGGCGCACCAACGGCGTATTCCTGACGGCGGCGGGAAGCGACTATCTGGCCTTCGTGTCGGAGGCGCTTGCGATGATTGCGGTCGGCACGCGGCGATTGCCCAGCGCCCAGCGCGCGCGACGTGTCTCGCTGAGCCTCGCGCCAACCTTCGCTTCACGGTGGCTGTTGCCGCGGCTCGCGGAGTTCCGCGCGCTGCACCCTGAGATCGCCCTGACCTTCGATACCTCGCATCGACAGGTTGGCTTCCCGGTCGATGACGTAGATCTCGCTGTCCGAATGGCGAGGGCGCCTTGGCCCGACCTGGTTTCCACTTGCCTCTTCACAGAGCGCCTCGTTCCGGTGTGCTCACCCCAGTTCCTGCGCTGTCATGGAACTGACGGGCGGCTGGATCTGAAGGCAGTGCCGCTTCTGCACGTGGCCCCCGCCACCGAAGACTGGGCGGCCTGGCTCGACGCAACCGGCGCTGACGACGTCGACCTCTCTTCCGCCCTCAGCTTCGACACCGTGCACATGGCGACGGATGCGGCTATCGCCGGCTTTGGCGTCGCAATCGGTCGGCGCCCGATTGTCGACACTGAGCTTGTCGCTGGCCGTCTCGTCGCTGTGGCGGCACCAGAGATCGCCGCGACCACCGGCTACTGGCTTGTGCAGGCGCCGAAGTCCGACAATCAACCGGGTGTGGCGGCCTTTGCCAAGTGGCTGATCGGTATTTGCCGACCGGATGACTAAAATTCATTCACGCGGCAGAGCTTTTCGTTTGAGGGCGTCGATTACCGACGGCACTGTTGGCCAGTCTTTGCGCGCCCGCAGTGAGTTCAATCGAGGCCCGAATGAACGAGAGTATCTTGCTGCGTCGGGACGAGCCCGGAGTCAGCCTACTCACGATCAACCGCCCCAAGCGACTCAACACGCTCGACGACGCGACCATTGATGCGCTCCTTGACACGTTCGACGACATCGCCGCCGACCAAGCGGCGCGCGTCGTAGTTCTTACCGGCGCCGGCGACCAGGCGTTCAGCGCCGGCGCTGACATCTTCGGACTGGTATCGCGTCTCACCGTGGGTGCCGACGCAGAGATTCGCGAGTTCGTCGAACACAGCCATAGGCTCACGGCTCGGATTAGGGCCTTTCCAAAGCCGATCATTGTCGCCGTCAACGGGATCGCCTACGGCTCCGGCTGCGAAATCGCCGAGGTAGCGTTTTGGACGATCGCCAGCGACCGAGCGCGCTTCGCCAAGTCCAATGTCGACCTGGGCGCTCCGCCACCGTTCGGAGGAACCCAGTGCCTGCCGCGCGTCATCGACAGCAAGCACGCCCTCCGGGCGATCCCGACCGAAGAGCCCATCTCGGCGGCCACGGCCGCGGAGGTCGGGCTCGTGAATAGGGTGGTACCGCACGACCGCCTAATTGTTGAAGCTCTGGGACTCGCCCGCCGGATCATCTCCGAGAGTGCGCACCGTCACTGCGTCCCCGGCGGCGGTGACCCGAGGCGTCAACGCTTCAATCGCTGAGGGTCTGCCGTCGCGTCCAGCTTGGGCATGAGCCCGGTATCAGTATCGGCAACGCAGCGGCCGCTTTCTCGAAGTCTGTCGGCGAGGCCAAGGTGTCCGTCTCGTGCGAAGGTCGCAGTCCTCTCTGGCATCATGCATGCCCGCGACCGCGTTCATTTCCGCCGCTGATCCACAGTTTCGCGTTGCTCGGGGGCAGAATCATCGTGTCTTCAGCGCCGGATAACGCAGACCGACAACCATCGAAGCGGCCCAGAAACTTGGTGCATCGGCGATTGAAGAAGTCGGACTAAGGCCGCCAGAACGGCTTGCGCCACTCCTGCGACGCATCGACGTGGCTCAACCGAATGTCCTTGAGTTCCCGCTCGGTCATCGCCGCGAGCTGGTGCCGCTTGAGTTTGCGATCGTGCCAGACCCAGATCTGCGCCCTCAATCTCACAACCAAGTCTGCCAGGGCGGCGATACAAGCGACGTACATGACACATCCCTCTGACTGATCGCAGAACCGGCCGTTCGCTTCTTGTCAGAGATGACGAAGGGGTGCGTCACAGGCAAACGAGATGCATTCATCTCAGGCAGAACGTGGTTCACCGGGCCGCACGTAAGCCCGCGGCCGAACTATCGGTTAGGGGCGCGCGCATCTGCGAATCTTCGCGTGAGATGAGCGCCGTTCAATCGGCGTGCAGTCCATCTCACTTGGTCCTGCCCGCCTAGCCTCGTACGTTTGTTGTCACCAGGGGGTGCGAGCTCGCTGCTCCCGCCTCGCTACAAACTTCACCCGTTATCCCCACGGTGACACCGAACCGGTGGTCGCTCGGCTGGTGTCTATCCAACCAGCTGCACAGTGGCGTGACGGCAGACTCGTTATTGAAGACCTCACGAGGAGCAGCAACTTGAGCACTTCGCCATATCCGGATCCTGCCAGCCGCAAGGGCTGGGCAGTTCTCGCCTTCGGAGGTTTGGTGATCTTCGTTGCCCTGGGCATGCGGCATATCTTCGGCCTGTTCCAGGACCCAATCACGAGAGACCTCCTGGGCGTCAGTCGCGAGGCCTTTGGTTTCGCGCTTGCGCTGCAGAACCTGCTCTGGGGTATCGGCCAGCCCTTTGCTGGTGCTCTTGCCGATCGCTTCGGCAGTGCGCGCGTCATCTTTGCAGGCGGCCTCTTTTATGCCAGTGGCCTCTTATTGGCGGCTACCAGCACAGGCCCCCTGTCGCTGAACCTCGGCCTGGGTCTCCTGATCGGTCTCGGGCTGAGTTGCAGTTCTTACGCCGTCGTCCTAGGTGCTGTCGGTCGGCACTTCCCTCCGGCGCAACGTTCAAGCGCAATGGCGATCGCAACGGTCGGCGGTTCAGTCGGGATCCTATGCTCGGTTCCCATCGCGCTTGGGCTGATAGCGAACTTCGGCTGGGTCTACGCTTTTGTCGGCCTGGCGGCCATCGCCGCGACAATCTGCCTTGCCGCGCCGCGGCTGGCCGGGCGCTCTTTGGAGGCAGGCCCGGAACAGTCCCTGCGCGAGGCTCTTTCACAGGCCCTCAGTCATCGGGGTTTTGTGCTCCTCACGCTGGGTTTCTTTGCCTGCGGATTTCAACTCGCGTTTATCGGCATTCACCTTCCGGCCTACCTTGCCGATCGGAGTCTCGATCCCTGGGTCGGGGGAACAGCGCTGGCCGTCATTGGGGCCACCAACATCATTGGGACGCTCGGATGCGGTGCCCTCGGCGACCGCTACAGCAAGAAGAAGATTCTTGCGTTGATCTACCTGATCCGAGCAGCAGTCGTCGCCTGGTTCATTCTCACGCCGGTCTCTCCGACGACGACGATTGTTTTTAGTGCGAGCATCGGTTTGACGTGGCTCGGCGTTGTGCCATTGACGAGCGGCATTGTCGGTCAGGTGTTCGGGTCACGGTATTTGGCCACACTTGTTGGGGTTGTCTTCATGATGCATCAGGTCGGGAGCTTTCTCGGCGCGTGGCTTGGCGGCCTCGTGTTCGAACTTAGCGGTTCCTACGACATGGTCTGGTGGAGCGTTGTTCTTCTAGGCCTGTTCGCCTCCATCCTCCATTGGCCAATCGATGAGCGTCCCGTGGATGGGGTTTCCGTACCGTCTTCCCCGAAAGTAGCGGTGGGGATCGCTTCATAGAGCCAATGCGTTGGCGAATGTCTCTGCGCACGGGATATTGACGCGATCAGCCGATAGACCGTTGACATCTTGTGGTTTAGGGGACGCGCTGCGCTTTGCAGTTCTGCAGCGTTGGTCACGCTAACATCGCTAGGAGGAGTCGTTGCCGGCGGTGGCGTGAGGCCGCGGGCGACGAATTGTCTCGGACACGATCTAGGTGGGCCACGCACGCGTCTGCAAACGGTCGTTTGACGCCCTGGGATACTTTGAAAATGGCCCGGCTGAACGACAGGCATCCCGCCAGCTGAAAAGCCGGAGTCCAGTTAACTCGTAGAACGGGGTTCGGAGGTGGTCCGGCCTTGTGGACCTGTCGCGTCTCAGCGCGTACCCGACGGAACGTATATATCACAAGTTCGGCGCCTCCGCCTTCCGAAAGAGTGCGGCCCTTGTCCGGCGCCCGGACCCGATCTATGTTGATACAGTCGTTATAACGAAATAGTCGACCCGATGACCGACACCCTCAAGCTGCGCCGCATAGGCAACTCGACCGGGCTGATCCTGCCGAAGGACCTGCTGGCCGAGGCGCGGCTGCAGGAAGGCGACAGCGTGAGCGTCACGGTGCGTGGCGACGCCATCGAGATCACCAGGGCGAGCAGGGAGTACGACGAGGCGATGGCGGCGGGCAGGGCGTTCAGCGCCCGTTACGCCCGGACCATGCGCGATCTCGCGAAGTGACCCAGGTCCGGCTACCGCCGCCCGAAGCCCTGGTCGACCTGCAGCGCGAGCTCATCGAGCAGTTCGGCGGGGCCCACGGCCTGCGCGACAGGGGCAGCCTGGAACAGTCGCTGGCTCGGCCGAGGCAGCTCGAGGCCTACGGCGACGCCCGGAGCGACGCGATCGCGCTCGCCGCGGCCCTTTGCACCAGCCTCTGCCGCGGCCACGCCTTCGTCGACGGCAACAAGCGGATCGCGTTCATGGCCCTTGGCGTGACGCTCGCCCTGAACGGCTGCTATCTCGACGCACAGGAGAGCGATGCGTCGCAGATGATGTTCCGGCTCGCCGCCGGCGAGATGACTGAAGGCGAGTTCGAGGCCTGGGTGCGGTCGAGGACCGTGACCGACGAGACCTGACGGATGGACGCCGGCGTGCGGTATCCTGGCCGGGCGATGAAGGACCAGGCATGAAGCCGCCCAAGATCACCGGCCGACTGATCGGCTACGCACGTGTCTCGACCGAGGGCCAGTCGACGGCGGCCCAGGTCGAGCAGCTGCGCGCCACCGGCTGCGAGGTGATCCTGCGGGAGAACGCGTCCGGCGGCGACCGGGACCGTCCCGAGCTCGCGAGAGCGCTCGCCGCGGCCCGGCCGGGCGACGTGCTGGTGGTGGCCAAGCTCGATCGATTGGCGCGCTCGATGCTGCACCTGCTGGAGACCGTCGAGGACCTCGATCGCCGAGGCATCGGCTTCCGGTCGCTCGGGGATCCGGTCGACACCACGACTCCGCAGGGCCGGTTCACGCTGCAGATCCTGGCGGCCGTCGGCGAGCTGGAGCGCGCGCTGATCCGCGAGCGGACGGTCGCCGGCCTCGAGCATGCGCGTAGCGAGGGGAGGGTAGGGGGCAATCCTGGGCTTGCAGCCCGCGATCCGGCGACGATCCGCCGGCTCGCCCGGGCGCGCGACGACAAGCGGAGCAAACGGCTCGCCGAGGGGAGCCACGAGCTGCAGCAGGTCATGGAGCGTTTCCGACCGGAGCTGACCTGGGACCAGGTCGTGAAGATCCTGAACCAGCGGAAGATCGCACGGCCGAACGGCGGAGGGGCGTGGGCACGCGACGCGTTGATCCGGGCGTCCAAGCGCTTGGTGCGGGACGGTCTCGCCGATCCCAAGATCCTGGAGCGGTCGCCGAGGCGCTCGGAGAACGAGGAACTGATCACGCTCGTCGCGGCGCTGTCGCGTTCGCCGGAGACCCGGACCCTCGAGGCGATCGCCAAGGCGCTGACCGAGATGCATCAGCCGACGCCGCGAGGCCGGCTGAAGTGGCACGTATCGTCGGTGAAGAACCTGCTGGATCAGGCGCGGGATAAAGGGCTGGTAGTGGAGACACGGGGGACGGAGCGCAGCATCGCTTAGCTGTAGCTCCTTTGTCGATCGAAGCGGTTCATGCCGAGAAGCAAGGGACATCGCTGTGGTACTCGCGACGACCATTGTTCACTATGCTGATAAGCGCAGCGGCGGGACCGTTGATGATCCACACTGGGCCGTCCTGAGTATCGATCCTTGTCTCTGGAAACGTGATTCGATGGACCCGCGCATCGGAGACGTGTGTGTTCGTCTGATCGATGACAGTTGGTTGACTGTCTTGCTCAATGCAAACGCGATACGGAGCCATACGTTCCTCCTCTGATGAACAACCAATACGTTGTCCTGTTCTAGCGTTGTAAGCGTTCTACGTGCAGAGTTAGTTTCCGACACCCCAGAGTGATCCAATTGTTTGCACCACTACCCCAGCGAGTAGTGAAACAAAAAGAAGTCGGATCGCGAAAAGCCCAATGAATCCCAGTGCGACACCAATGATTGCGCCGATCGGTGCTATTACTATAGATCCCCCCACGCCACCTACTTTGAACCCTAGAAAAAGCCCAACAATGCCCCCGCCGATTGAACAAATTTTGAATGTCCAATTCTCGATATCTTCAACGGCTTCCTTGTTTGTATCGTCGAATAGCAGGATCGTGGTGATGTAATCCTCCAGCGTTGCCATTCCGCTCTCCTCGGGTGTCAACGACAATACCAGCCAATTCGACAGCAAATGGAGGTCAGCGATTCTCGTCAGTCTCCCGAAGTATACCATCGGTTGAGCCGCCGCACACGGACGAAACAGTACTCATGTCACCTGCCCCGTCACGTCCGCGCCCGAATTTTGACGCCACCCTCAAGCACGAGCGCAGCGAGGGCAGGGTAGCGGGCAACCTGGGCCTGACGGCGTGCGACCCCGCGGCGCGCGGAGAACGAGGAGCTGATCACGCTCGTCGCGGCCCCGTCGCGATCTCCGGAGACCCGGACGCTCGAAGCGATCGCCAAGGTGCTGACGGACATGCATCAACCGACTCCGCGCGGCCGGCTGAAGTGGCACGTGTTGTCAGTGAAGAACATGCTGGACTAGGTCACAAACTCATAAAGGGGATTCCGGCACGGAGCGGTTTGTGATTCAAGATCCGAGGGAGGATCTTGAATGGCACCACGACGCTACGAGTTGACGGACTTCGAGTGGTCGATCATCGAGCCGCTGCTTCCGAACAAGCCGCGTGGGGTGCCTCGGGCTGACGACCGCAAGGTCTTGAACGGGATCTACTGGCGGCTTCGGACCGGCTCGCCCTGGGCGGACATTCCTGAGCGGTATGGGCCATCGACGACCTGCTACAACCGGTTCGTCCGGTGGCGCAAATTGGGCGTGTGGGACCGCATCTTCGAGGCGATCTCGGCGGCCTACGATGGCGACCTCCAGATGATCGACAGCTCGTCGGTGCGCGTCCATCAGCACGCCGCGAACGTCAAAAAGGGGGCGAGGAAGCCGCCGATGCCGCCGTTGGGCACGGAGCTCACGCCCGCTGCATGGGGCGCTCGCGGGGCGGGCTGACGACCAAGATCCACGCCCTGGTCGATGCCAACGGCCTGCCGATCGCGCTGAAGCTGAGCGAAGGCCAGGCCCATGACGGCCGGAGCGCGGCCGATATGCTCGGCAACCTCGCCAACGGGCAGATCCTGCTCGCCGACCGCGCCTACGACAGCGACGCCCTCAGGGCCAATCTGGCGGCCCGCGGCGCCTGGGCCAACGTCAAGCCGATGCCGAACCGCAAGAACGTCCCGGCCTTCAGCCGCTTCCTTTACAGATACCGCAACCTCGTCGAGCGCTTCTTCAGCAAGCTCAAACACTTCCGGGCCGTCGCCACGCGCTACGAAAAGCACGACGCCAACTACCTCGCCCTCGTCAAACTCGCCGCTTCTCGAATCTGGATGCGGTTTTATGAGTCGGTCACCTAGGCGAGGGAACTGGGGCCGGTCGGGGGGCCGTCGATAAGCGTCTGAATCACGGTCTTGAGAGACGGAGTGGCTTGGCCAAGAGCTCTTGCGATGCGGCATAGTCGCAACAGCACGGAGTGTCAGGGGCATTGGTCTCGCAGAGCCGCCAATTCCAAATGATGCGGGTAGTCCTCCATTGCGGTGGCGATTAGGCTGCGCCGGGAGATCGCCGGTCCCCCGCCTCCTCGCGAGAGCGTTCGAAGAGCGGTAAACCAGATTGCCCGTCCGGTACCTATAAGCTCCAATCGGGATGCATCGCCTCCTGCCCGTTCCCATACGCCTTGGTCGCGGGGCCCGGCGGGGTATAGGTCCGGCAGTAGTGCCTCTAGATCCCGCCACCTCTTTGGCCCGGCAGATGTCGCGTTGGAGCGGCCCGTTGACTTGGCGCCACCACGGTTCAGCGCGATAGGAAAGTTCTCTTCAAGATCGCTGGCTTTAAAGATCGGGTGCTGTCGGCCCGGGGCCGCCATTTGAACATGCTCAGTCACGTAATTGAATACGTCGAACACTCGGATAAGTCCGTCGCCGGCGGTGCGGCCGCCTCCCCGCAGGGCTGTGAGGAGGTGTTCAGTGAACAGGCTGTTTCTCGCGCCATGAAGGATCAACGAGGTTTCCGTCGACCGCGACGACGCCATGAGGACGCGCCCGGCTCCCTGCGCAAGCCGGGCCAGGGACTTGTCGTTGAAGCCAAAGCGTAGGGCGTCCAGTGTGCCCCCAGACTTGAAACTTCCGGCCCCGCCCGAATGACAGGCGTCGAGCACAACGAACAGTCGTTTCGCCGGGATCTTTGCCAACGCAGCCGAGAACTCAGCCTCGCGCAGAGCCGTAGCATCAACATCGGACGGATCACAGTCGACAGGCACGAGCGCGCTGGTCGGATCTGTGGGGGCGCCGGTTTCCGCGCCGTGGCCGGAGAAGAACACGACGATGGTGTCATCGGGGACGCAGGACCGAGCTACGTCATCTAGAGCGAGGCGTATGCCATTGAGAGTCGCATGGTCGTCGATCAGCAGGCAGACGTTGGCGGGATCGTACCCACAGTGCTCCGGGGCCATGAGAAGGGCCGCGACATCGCGCGCGTCGTCGAGGACCGACTCCGGCAGTTGGGGGACTCGGCTATAGTTTGCGATGCCAATGATAACGGCGCGCCCACCAGGGAAGTTCGCCACCTTCACTTCTCCCTTATCCTGCCTCTGTATGTGGGGATCTTCCGGGCACCCATCTGATGTCACCAGCTGTGCTATTTGAACAGCGGGTCCTCCGCGAGATGACGGAGACGTTCGTTGCGGGGATAGTCGTCGAGCATGGTGTTCAAGAGATCAGAAGCGCGAACCCCGGCTCCATGCCTGACACCGCGAAGCGCGGCACTCCATCTCGACATACCTGTCCCGGAAGCGGGCAATTCGGCGTTGCTGCCTCCGGCCCTTTCCCAGAGACTGTCCTGATCCGGTCCCGCCGAATACACTTCCGCCGCAAGCGTCTGGAAGGCATTCCATTTAGCGTCGTCCGAGATGGCACCGACGCCTAGTCGCCAGAGCTCCAGGCCGTCCCAGAAATTAAACAAACCATGGCAAGCCTGAAGGGAAGGTTTGAGGTCATTTCGGCCTGCTCGGAACGCTAGAAACAAATCTCGCGCTGTGTCCCGCCAACGCCCGCTCGCAACCAATCGACCGATCCCCTCGGCCTCGATTTCCGCAATTGCGCTGGCCTTCGCCAGGATCTGCCGAAGAAGGTTACGGAACCTGCGTTCGCCGTAGTCCGGCAGTGATGCAATGACGCGCATGGCCGTCGTCACCTGGCCCGGAGTGAGCGCCAAAAGCGCGTCGTCCAGGCCTGCGTCCGCCAGGATGATTGCCCTCAAGGACTCGTCCGGCTCGAAAGGAGGGTGGCCATCGGCAGACGCCCCGGCCAACCACCCATTCGCGGTCGCTTTCAACAGCCGCTCCCGCACAGGCGTCCCGACGCGTGGCCAAATCTCTGAGCGGCGGCTGTAGGCTGCAAGGTCGCCCAACGGCGTCTGCGACAAGAGATCCAGTAGACCCGTGTCCGCGGCGGACCCATTCGCCCATGCGTCCAGCACTGAGTGGAATGCGGCTTGGGGGTTGGTGGGGCCGTTCCATGCGTCTGTCGTGACGGCAAGGGCCTCGCGCCATACGGACAACGCTCTGTTGCTCGCCATGTCGGCCGACCTGAGCAGGGATGGTCGCTTGGCAACTTCCGCGCCTGCGAGGAGTGGCAGCCGAGGGTCGGCACTCTGCAGGGCGCAGGAAAAGATGTCGGGCGGCTTGGCGCGCCCTAGGGCCGCTTTCAAGCCATCGAAGAAGCCCGGATCCTTGTCGAGGGCCAGTTGGAGGCGTACGGCGTCGGAAGGGGTGTGCGCAACTGACAGCGAGGCGCCGTGCAGCACTAACCATCCGTGTTTGGCTGCCATCGCGGCGACGGCGTCAGCAGCGTTTCGCGGAAGATTCTCCGGAATACTTTTGGCCAGCCGCTGCTCAAGGCCGCCAACAACTCCGACGGCTTCAAGAGCTGCGACGGCTGTGTCGGCAGAGAGCGTTGACCAGCGCCAGAACGCCTTCGGAAAGTCGGCCCCCGCATTGCGAGCTGCAGCCTTCAGACCTCCCAGAATCGCTGTACGCCATTCAGCTACTGCCAGGTCCGCCGTGACCGCACTCTGGACCACGCCCAGCATCTCGGTGACTTGATCATCTGGGAAGCCGTTCCCGGCCATCCATCCTTGGACCGCGCTCCAGACCCTGTCTGGGGAGGGCATTGCTGCCAGGGTGACATTGCGCAACGGCAGTAGCTCGGATGCGTTGGCGCGTGCGAGGAATTCGCAGAGTGAGCCAATCAGGGCGTCTTTGTGCGCGCGCCCCGAAGAAGGGTCCGGCGCCAGCTTACTCAATAGCCTGACCGTTTCGATCATCGACGTCAGGCAGGGTTCAGCAGTCATCAGCCTATAGGCGTGCTCCGCCATGATAAGGTGGGTGAAGGCGTTTGGCTCGATCCCGGTATCGCGCATGAACGTGGCCAATGCCGAGCCGCTGGGATGCCCGCAGAGGACGGCTGTCGCCAGAGAAGTGGACGAACCGGGTCCGGAGGCGCGAACGACCCTGTGACCGTGCCATTGTCCTTCGAGGGCCTTTGGCACACACACGAGGGCTGGGGGCGCGGTCTCCACTATGTCTCTCGGGCCGAAACTGAGCCGGAAAGCGAAACCGCGCCGCAGTCCGGGTTCGAGACGAGCCCACAGCGCAACCACGAGGTCGTCAAAGCCGTCTTGTCCGAGGCGGACGACCGGCCCCTTGCCATGCGTCAGTAGCGCACCCGCGGTTGCCTCGAGATCGGCGGTCGCGTCGGGCAGAACATCGTTGTCGATGAGGATCTGGGAACCATCGTCACTTGGGAGATTGTCCCAAGCCGTTTCCAGGACGCGCGTAACGGGTCGGATGTCCGTCACCTGCGCGAACGTCTCTAGAGGCAGGATGCAGGCGCGGGACACGACAATCCCGGACCTTGCGGCCGTGGGGTCCGGTTCGGTTCTGGCCAGTACGTAGCGATCGCCATAGGGGAACCCGCGCAGGAAGGGCGCCCAGGCGACTCCGTATGGAGCGTTGTCCGGAAGGTCCATTCGGAACGCCAGAGATAGTGCCAGATCGCTAGACCCGCTCCCCTTCAGTAGGGCGTGCCCGTGAGAGAGCCCTCCGTACAGCCCCCACTCGGCCGTCAGTGCAATAGGCATCGCGTTCACGACTCGTCGGAAACGAGGGCGCGGATAGGCAACGTGAGGTCGGGCGATCGAGTCCCGTCATCGAGGACTACGTATCCGAAGCGATCACCGCCGCGCGACGCGAAATCGGCGTCACTCCGCTTTCGGTCGAGGTGGCGTTCCAGTGCCGATAAGCCGAGAACGTTGGGTTCGTGCCATAGACTTGAGACGAATTCGCCGAACATCGGCAGGTGCTTCATAAGTGCGTCGCGTGGCAGAGCGCCGTCGGCCAAGCCCGTCTCGTCCCAACATGTCAGAAGGATGCCGAGACGCGGACGGGGCCCTGCCCCGCCCAGCATGGCCGATCGCGAATGAACTAGGATCTGCAGAAGTTCGATCAACCTTGCCTGGTCGGTCAACTCCATCGCGACAGCGGTCGTTTCGGCCCCGGCGGCCTTGCGTTCGTGCGTCTGCGCACTCGCCCCATCCGGGGTTTCCGCGACCGAGGCCGGCACGGACGGATCCTTCCCATTAGCACCGCCAACTTCGGCCGGGCGGCGTGACAGCATGTCGTCTGAAGTCCGGATCGTTCCTAGCCGCACGAGCATCAACCATGAGGAGGTTCCTGCCGCGCGCTCTCGCCATGAGGTGGGCACCCGCCTCGTCGCGACGATGCTCCTGACCTGCTCACCGCCATAGTCTGGCCATACAAGCTCCGCACGCCGACCTTCGCCATCGACTACAGGCCACGTGCTTTCAACGTAGAGCCTACTGCTCGTATGCTGGGCGGCGATGCCGCGGTCTAGGCACGACATCACCTCCTCGAAAGGCTCGAGGTTCGTGGCGGCGCCGTCCATCCGAAGAGCACCGTTGCCCTTGTTCAGGCGCTTCAGCAGCTGCCCGCCGTAATGAGACTTGCCGACGTTCGACTCGCCCAACAACAGGATGGATCGCGGCGACATCGCCTATCTCGCTCCAAACAGGAACAGCGGGTCTTCGGCGCCCCGCCCAGGAGGTGCAAGGTCGACACGGCCACGCCGCACGGACAGCGACCATTGCAGAAGCTCCAGGAATCCTCGCCCGGTCCCGTTCTGCTGGCCGTCCTCTCCGTGGATGCTCACCTGGAACTCCTCGGCATCCGGAATGAACCTGCGCACAGAGTGGCGTACGGACGTCTCCATGTCGGCTGAGATGGCGATGTCAGCCTTCGTCCACGCGAGCGCTACGGGTCTAGCCGCCCGCTCAGAGCCGAGGCGTTGCGCGAGCGCCTGGATGTTTCCACGGGCAACGCCCATCTCTCTGCCGGATAACGCCTCTCTGTCGGCGAGCAGCAGGAAAGCGTCGGCGTGTTCCACCACCCAGCGCGCTCCGGCGGCGGTGTCAGCGTCGCGGTTCATGGCCCAAGCCCGGAACCATTCCCCGGGTGCGTCCGTCATGACGTAGTCGACCGGCCGACGATTGTTCGCGGCGAAGGCTAGATGAAGCAGACCCGGGTGCCGGGCACTCTGGCTGGTTGTGTGAGGCGGGAACGTCGGCGGCAAGGGGCCTGGGGACCAACGCATGTGGGTGGCAATTGCCTCCCACCCCAACAGTGATAAGGATCCTGCGAATCGGCGTCCTTCCCCAGCACCGGCTCCACGACTCAGCAGCAGATACCAGGCAGCGAGAAGAGTGGTCTTCCCGGCATTCGCGGGCCCGACGACGCCGAGCACCAACGGTTTGCCGCATCCCGCGACGAATACTAGATCAGACAGGCCCATTGCCCACCCGGTCCAGGGCACGGCAGTGGCGTCGCCCTCTACTTGGCCATTGTCGTGTCCACCAGCGTCGGCGGTCTGGAAATGCGGACAACGGGATCGATCGAGATTCCCGAGCGGACAGCCGGTGTCCGGCCAGCAATGCTCCTGTGTGCAACCGTCCATCAGGCCTATACCTTCTTAGCGTTTCGGCGCTTTGGCGGCGCTGATTTCGCTGTCGCGCGGAGCGCCTGGAACTCGCCGAACAGCCACGCCGCCCAACCGGGCAGCGTCAGCGCCGTCTCGGGCGGCAGACCGGTCAGGTCACGGAACTGGACGTCATCGATAGGTTGAGCCGCCGGTACGTGCCCAATCAGCGCCAGGAGCGGGCCACGGGCTTCGGAGGGTTCCACAATCACGGAAGCGCCTCGCCGCAACGGTTCGAGTAAGTCGGCCTGGCGGGCGTGATCAACGAGATCGCGCAGGGGGATTTTGGTGCCATCGCCCGTGTCAGGAAGCGATTTGACTGTCTCCTGTAGAAATGCGGAGACGCTGGCCGGTGAGAACGTGGGTACCTGATCATGTAGGTCGAAGGCCATCAGCGCGGCCGCGGTAATGCCCGGCATCCGGCGGTAGCTGTCGTGGGCACTTGGGGAGTACAGGGCCTCTTTCCACCACAGCAGGTTCGTGCGCCTTTGCAGCCCCATTGCGGCAGCACTCACGGCCTGCATTGCCGCAGCCAGATGTTCGGTGGCGGCGGCTGCGATGGCATCCACGGCGCCTGATAGGTCAGGCGCCTTCACCGATAGAGCTCCGGTCGAAGCGTCGATTGCTTGGGCGATCGCCATAGCCATTCGCGGGCCGAACTCGCCAACCCATGCTTGGTTGGCCTGTGGCCAATGGGGATTTCCGGACGTCGGCACGTCTCCTTGGCCGTCTATTCGGGCCTGCGGACCTGCCGCCGCTTGCAGACGTTCGGCAAGAGTCTCCCTGTCCACCTTCTTGGATGTCGCCTGGAGCGCAAATTCAGGCATGTTCGGCTTCGTGAAACTCGGGATTTCGATGTTGTCCGGCATGGACCATTCGCGCTCGGCACGCTCGTCAACCTTCGCCTCGATATCGCCGATAAGGCCTCTCCAGACATCGCCTTCGTTGCCGAGCTCTATGTGCGGGATCACATTGCGCGCTATGGCAGTGACCCCCACAGCGACCGCATCATTGTCTAATGCCGTCTTGTACAGTCCTGCCCCCACGATTGCTCGGATAACGCCGACCGGCGCTTCCTTGAAGGCGTTGGAGTAGGTCTTCCAGCGTGACTTCAGCGCTTCTGCCGCTTCGACGACGACCGGGTCTGCAGCCGAGATCCGTGGGTCGAACGCCGCCAGGGCGAACGGCACCGTTTTCGCGGGAGCCTTCGCAACGGCTGCCGACAGGTCATTCGCGGCCACGGTCAAGTAGCCGAGCCTTTCATCTTTGCCGTCGACATTGATCAGTCCCTTTTCAAGGAACCGCAACAATACGTCCTCAGTCACGAGCGTTCCCCATTTTGTTCCCGCGTCCCTTTTGGAACCGCAGAGATCTCAATTTATGGTGTGTGGACTGGTAGATCAAATGGAGCGTGCAAAGGTCCGCGTCGGTCGCTTGCTCCCTCTGGACGAAAAGAGGGTCACCACTTCACGCCACGACCTGCACCAATCCACCTAATAGGGCAAGCTCAAGTGGACCTATCGCCCGAGAAGTCCCGGCTTGATCGGGGAGAACGGGTCGAGAAGAACCGGCATTCCGTGATAACTGGGCCTTATCGAAGGGAACCGGAACCCGACAGGAGCGACGATGCCGGGTCTTCTGATCAAGGCTGGGCAGACGCGCGGGGCGCGGCCGGCTTGGTACCCCCTGGTCTGCAAATTCTCCGAGCGGCGCAGAGTCGCGCTGCAACGCCTACCGCTCGGCGCCGCTTCTACGCAATCTCGACGTCGGTGTGCTTGAAGTCGTCGCCCTTGAAGAGCAGCGGAACGCGGTACGCCTTCGCGCAGGCGTACGACATGCAGTCCGCCAGGTTGAGCTGCGCTGGATGTCCGCGGCCCTTCCCAAATCGCGCGAAGGCGGCGACCGCTAGCGTCGCGATCCCCCCGTTGATCGCGACGACCGAAATCCGGGCCTCGTCGAGCAAGGACTGGATCCTGGTCTCGACGTAGACCGGATCGAGGTCCAGCATCGTGGAGAGCCGCATCGCCGCCTCCAGAACCACCAACGGCGATGTGTAGCGGTGCTTGGCTGCCGCAATCCTCTCGGCATAGGCGGCGGCTTCGGGTTCTTGGGCGAGCAGGGCGATGATCACCGAGGTGTCGATGAACATCAGTGGCCCCACATTTTCGCGATCTCGTCCTTGGTCATGGTACGGCGGTTTGGACCGGCCGCTTCCGTGAGTTCGGCGGCGATCGCGACGACCCGCTCGGCGAGGGGGATCGTCTCGGCCTCGCGTCTGAGTTCGGCCTCGAGGGCCTGGATCACGGCTTCTGTCATCGTGATGCCGCGCTGCTCTGAGAGCTGTTTCGCCAGGTCGTGGGCGCGCTTGTCACGGATCTGAAGGGTCATGGGTCGGCTCCAACGTCAGTGTATGGATGAGTATATCCATACGTCCGTACGTTGCCACCCATACATCATGCGCGGGCAAGTTAGGCTGTCGGTGTCACGCACCATTCGGCCCGTGGCAGGGCCATGAGCATCTCCTGCCGCATCCCTGACGTAGAGCGACGTGCGACATACTCGGCCCAGCGCGGTTCATGTCTCATAGCCCGGGCCCCCACTCGAACTTGACCATGCCGGCGCCGCCGGGCCGGCCGACGTTGTAGGAGGTGCGGCGGCCCGCTCCACCGCCCCCCGGCGCCGTGCCGGCCTGATTGGCACCGGTCGGATAGTAGTCACCACCCTTGCCACCGCCGCCGGCTCCCTGGCCTCCCGCCGCGTACTGGTCGTTTGAATCGGCCCGGGCACCGCCACCGCCGCCGATCAGCGTCGCGTTGCCGCTGGGGCCGTGCCCGCCTGCGCCATTGATGTCACCGCCGAACCCCTGACCGCCGGCACCACCGGCCGTCTGGTTCAGCCCCCCGGTGGCCCACATCTCGCCATCGATTGACGACGTGCCGCCCGGCTGACTGTTGCCTCCCCCGGCGCCGACCACGAACGAGATCTGCTGGCCCGGCACCACGGATCGGACGCGCTGAGCACCACCACCGCCCCCGCCGCCGTCAGAGAAAGTACTGACCGCGTCCTGGCCGCCTGCACCACCACCGATGACAGTTTCTCGGACTGTGTAGGTCCCGGCAGGCACGGTCCATACACCAGGGCCCGGCGTGGTGAACTCTTCCGCATAGACCGGGAGCAGGCACCCCCACTCGAACTGGACCATGCCGGCGGCGCCAGGCCGGCCGACGTTGTAGTAGACGCGGCGGCCCGATCCACCGCCACCCGGCGCCGTGCCGGTCTGATTGGCACCGGTTGGATAGTAGTCGCCGCCCTTGCCGCCGCCGCCGGCCCCCAGGCCTCCAGCCGCGTATTGGTCGTTCGAATCGGCCCGGGCACCGCCGCCGCCGCCGATCAACGTCGCGGTGCCGCTGGGGCCGTGCCCGCCCGTGCCATTGATGTCACCGCCGAACCCCTGGCCTCCGGCACCGCCCGCCGTCTGGTTCAGCCCCCCGGTGGCCCACATCTCGCCATCGATGGATGACGTGCCGCCCGGCTGACTGTTGCCGCCCCCGGCACCGACGACGAAGGAGATCTGCTGGCCCGGCACCACGCCACGGGTCCGCTGCGCACCACCACCGCCACCACCGCCGTCAGAGAAGGTGCTGACCGCATCCTGTCCGCCCGCACCACCACCGATGACCGTCTCTCGAATTCGGTCTTCGCCGGCCGGTACTACCCAAACACCGGCGCCCGGGGAGGTGAACTGGACGATGCCGGAATACCCGACGCACGCAACCTCCCGAACCCACTGGTGGTTGTCGCAGGCGAAAGCCCCGCACGACGCCTGCTGGTCCACGCCGGCAGGGAGCGTGCCGCCCGCGCATTCGCCTGTGAGTGTAGCGGACCAACACGCGCCGAACGCCGATGCGCCAGGCGGTAGATTGCCTAGGAAGGCATCGAACTCTGCCGTGGTCGCGTTCGGAACGAAGTATGTGTTCGAGCTACTGTTCTCGAGCCCGTAAGCGCCTCGCTTGCTCCAGACGTAAAGTGGCCCAGACGTCGGCGGCAGATCGAAGTGGTCCACGATCGGCGGATCGTCGTGGACTCCGAGTACGGTCGTGCGGTCGCTGTCGACCGGATTCGGTCGAGGGGGCGTCTGCGCGACCGCGCAATTCGCCCAGAGCGCAACGACGAGCGCGGTCGCAGCTGACAGCAAGTGCGGGCTCGACGACATCCCTTGTCCTACCGTCTACCCGCGCGGGATCCTGACTCGCCACCTAAGATCGGTGCCGAGAGTGCTGCCGCGACTGCCGGTCCCGAGATGCTTTCGATACCCGGGATACGCTTCAGCAGCGGGATCGCCGACGCGTCGACCACGTTGTGAATCCGCAGGCACCACGGGCGTCGGCTCACACTGTCGGCGGTGCACGCCAGCCCATGCCACTGCGCCTTCGTGCGCAGTCGTCTTCCGTCGACACAAAATCCGCGAAAGCGCGACCCCAGCATCTCGAAGCGGTCGAGTCCCGGGCGGGCCGGGTCTATGCCGGCCAGAATGCCCGCCACCAGCGGCATGAACGGCTGCACGACCCTCAACAGTCGACCGTGCTGAATGTCGTCAGGGAGTTCCTCGATCTCCAGGAACATCGAGACATCCGCCACGGTGTTGAATGTCCCATCGACATCGCGGAGCGCATCGAGAAGGCATGCGCGGTGCTCGCCCGCATCCAGTGTGTCCGCTGTCACGGGCACCGTCAGAGTTCTTCCGCCGAGCTTCGCGAGGTAGCCGCGCCCGCGCTCCAGCGCCACCCGATCGAGCACAGGGCGTTCGCGAGCCGGGTCCTCGCGCGCTTCCCCGCCGAGCTCACCGAGCGGGTCACGCGCTTCCAGTCTCAGTCGATACCCCGTGATCGCTGCGAGCCCCCTGCCGTCGCGAGCGGCCGAGGGCACCCTGAGCGACACTTCGGGCTCGAGCCACGTGCTCGCCACCAGCCCCAGACCATCGATCCAGCCCTTTCGCGCACGCACTTCGGCCTGGTGCGAGCGCTGCCAGGACAACAGCAGGTCCCGAATGGTCTTGATCTCGCCCGCCGGCCGGTCCAGCTGCAGCGTGATGTGGTGAACCCGAACCAGCCCGCCTGCAGGCCTGAGATCGATGCCGGCATCGTCGCCGGCGCCCGCCAGCCGGTCTGAGATCGCCTCGGCGATCCTGCGCGTGCGCCGGTCGGCCTCATGGGCGTCCGGTTCATCCCCGAACAGCACGATCCAGCTCTCCAGGCACGCCTCGACGTAGAGGTCGTCGGCCGACGTCTTGCGCTCGATCGTGGACTCGATAATGCGCCGGACCACGGCTGCGATCCGCTCCCATTCACGCTCGTAGAGCGCCTTCACCTCGGAGAGATCCAAGAGCTGGATGCCCGAGGCGACGACGGCCGACACCACGGATCGCTCGCGCGCCATCCAGGCCGACACCGCGGCGTCGTCCGTCAGCTTCCGCGTTGAGGGTACATAGTCGCGCGGGCGCCGGGGCATCTCGCCGGCAGCACCAATCCGCTCGCCGAGTGCGAGCAGCGCCTGGCCGGTGTGAGCCAGGTCCTCAGCGGCCCCGGTCATGATGCACGGTGGTGTAGGTGGCCATCACGCCGCCCATCCCAGGACCGCAAAGTGTCCGCGGCAGATTGAAGTGGTGGACGATCGGCGGGGTGTCGTGGGTCCCAATGACGGTGATGCCGTCACTTTCGACCGGATCCGGCTGCGGCGCGCTCTTGCTCTGGACCGCACTAGGGGCGATCAGCAGCTCGGCGGACATCGGGACCGTCAGCGCCTTGCGGATCCATGCAATCAGATGTGAGCGCGGTTGCAGGTTGAACATCGCTCGTAGCCCGGGATTGGCCGATACAGAGTTATTGACAACATATCTATCGAATAGACATACACAAGAAATATCATGTATGGCATTGCTCCATCGCACACATGGAATATCTTCGGTACTGTCTGAGACCGGGCACCGGGCACCGGGTGCCCGGTGCCGAATCACCAGCGCCGATCCACGAACGCGGAGGCTTGTCATGGCCGAGACCATCGCCGTCCTGCAACGTAAAGGCGGTGTGGGCAAATCCACCCTGATCTGCAGCTTCGCCTACCACCTGTCACACCAGGGAGCGCGCGTGCTGGTCATCGACACCGACCGGCAGGGGACCTGCACGCGCTATCACGATCTGGCGAAGACCAGTGAGTTCAACATCGTCACGGCGTTCGACGATGCGCGCTTCCGGGCCGTGCTCGAGCGGTACGGCCCCGAGCACGACGTCGTCCTGATCGACACCCCGGGAGTCGAGTCACGGCTGACCAGCTACGTGGCGGCGGCCTCGGATCTCGTCCTGATCCCGGCCTCGCCGAGCCTTCCCGACGCGGAAGGGGCAGGGAGCACCTGGGAGCTGGTTGAGCGCGTCCGCGAAGCCAACAACGGCCGTCCCAAGAAAGTCCTGGTGGTGATGTCGAAGTTCGTCCCGACCGCGCGGGTCACCGCCAGCATCGCGAAGTCGATGCGCAGCGCCGGCCTGCCTCTCTATCCCTGGGGAATGCAGGAGCTGACCGGGTTCAGGGAGATGTTCTCGACCGGCGTCCCGGTCGGGGTCTCGCACCGGGCGTCTCTCCATCTGCTCACCCACCTGCAGCTCGACGGTTACATCTCCTGGGAGGCTCGGACCCATGAAGTTGCCTGACGTCGAGCTGAGGACATCGGCTCAGCGCAAGCCGCGCGGGGATCGCCCGGAGACGGTCGATGACATCGCGTCCGGAAGCCCTGCCATCATGGACCCGGACGTCCATCGCGTACGAACCGAGCGTCGGGTCCGGCTCGTCATCAACCACCTGCCCGAGACGTACAAGCGTCTGTTCGATAACCGGGCCCTTGAAGCCGGGATGACGCAGAAGGCGCTCTTCATCGACATGATGCAACACTACGGGTTCACCGTTCCGGATGCCGAGCAGATCGACGGTCGGGTTCTGCGCTGAAGTACCCTAAGTGCCAAGCGCCAGCTGGCTCGTCCAGACCACGACGACGGCGCTCACGGGGCCGAGGATCGTCCCGAATGGGACCGACACGGGGGTCGTTCGATCGGCGCCGGCGGCAGTCCACAGCAGGACCGCGGCGAGCAGCATCGCCACCGCCACGGCGATCGCGCCCGTGCCGAGCCCGAGCCACGCGCCGGAGGCGGCCAGCAGCTTCCAGTCCCCGCACCCGAGCGTCGCCCGGCTACCGGTCAGGCGGCCGGCTCCCGCGCCCAGCCCGTAGAGGGCTGCAGCTCCGATCGCGGCATCCGCTGGGTTGACGGGCCACACGCCCGCGGCACTCAGCGCGATGCCACAGGCGCCGAGCGGCAGCGATAGCGCGTCCGGGATCCGCAGCTCGCATGCGTCGATCGCGGCGATCGCCAGGAAGACGGCGGCGGCACACACCGCCGCGGCCGTCGCGGGACTCGCCAGGTACCACGCCGCAACGGCACCGGCTGCGACCACCACGGCGGCGACGGCGGCCATCTCCGGCGTGATCCGGAGCGGCCCTTCGGTCGGTCGGGTGTCGGCGGGTTCCTGCATCCGCTCGGCGGCTCCTAAAGGAAAGACATCGGGCGAGGGCGATCTCGAGGCGCCCGGAAAAGAGAGGGCGCCTCCGGCCTCAGACACGGAGAAGCCCGGTGACCCTCGACCTTTCCGCCTCCTACGACGATCACATCGCTTCCCTCGACCGCAAAGCGCGGATCCGCGCAAATATCGCCGCGATCCGCGCCGTGAGGCAACTCGCCTCGGAGGAGCGGGCGCCGAGCGAAGCCGAGCGCGCGGTGCTCGATCGCTTCACGGGCTGGGGCGGCATCGCCGATGCCTTCGACCACCGCCCGGGCAACGCGGTGCCGGCCGAGCTGCGCGAGGAGCTCCGTGTGGTCCTCGGCGACGCGGACTGGAACGCGGCCGCGGCGGCGACCCTGACGTCCTTCCACACGCCGCGGCGGATCGCGGCCGCCATGGCGTCCGGCCTCGCGCATCTGGGCTACGCGGGCGGCCGTCTCCTGGATCCCGGGGCCGGGACCGGTGCCATGCTCGCATGCCTGCCAGCCGACCTGGCGGCCGCCACCCATGCAACGGCGGTCGAGTGCAACGCCACCGTCGCAGCAATCGCCCGGCACCTGCACCCGCAGGCCAATGTGGTCGCGTCGCGCCTCGAGGACGCGAACCTGCCGGACGGCTTCTTCGATGCGGCCCTCGGCAACCTGCCGTTCGCCGATGTGTTCGTGTCCGACCGCCGCTACCGGGGCCTGTCGCCGCTGCTGCACGACTACATGCTGCTGCGCACGGTCGACCTGCTGCGCCCGGGCGGCATCGCCATCGCGATCACCAGCCGCGGCTTCCTCGACAAGCGCCAGGACAAGATCCGCGACGCCGTGTGCGACCGCGCGTCCCTGGTGGCCGCCTTCCGCCTGCCGAACACCGCCTTCCATCGGCATTCCAAGACCCGCGTGGTCGCCGACGTGCTGGTCCTGCAGCGTCGCCCGGAGCTGCTGTCTGCCGTGAGCGACGACTTGCGCGATATGCTGATTGCCGCACAGGGCGACTGGCGGGCGACCGAGACCCTCTTCGGGGGCGACGCCGAGGTCCGGGTCAACCGCTACTTCCGCGATCACCCGGAGCACGTGCTCGGCGACATGGGTATCGCGAGCGGCCCCTACGGGGCCACCCTCGACGTGACATCGGCTCTGGATGATGCGGCGATCGCCGACCGGCTCCTGGCCCTGTTCCAGGACCTGCCCGGCGGAATCCTGCCGGCGCGCTTCGAGGAACCTGGCGCCTCGGTCCCGATGCCGCGGCCGTCAGGTGCTCCGCTGCACATTCTCGGAGAGGCGGCCGGCGAAGTTCTGCGGTGGGGGGTCGCCGGATACACCCCGCTCGAACTTCCTAACGCGGACCGCCGGCGGCTCTGCACGCTGCTCTCGCTGCGCGATGCCCTGCGACGGGCGATCGAGCTGCAGGGCGCCAACGCCAGCGCTGCAGAGCGCGCCGCGGCGCGGGGGACGCTCCGGGCCCGTCATGCCGCCTTCGTCTCGGCGCATGGCCGCGTTCGCGACGCCCGCAACGCCACCCTGCTCGCTGGCGACCCCGACTACACGCTGCTATCGGCCCTCGAGGTCCAGACCGCCACGGGTTTCCGCGACGCCGACATCCTGCACCGCCCGCTCGGTGACGCCGACGACCGCGGATCCGCCGTCTCGACCGTCGAGGGCGCGATCGCCGCGAGCCTCGATCGCTGCGGACGGGTCGACCTCGACTACGTGACGACCGTGCTCGGGCTCGACAGTGTTGCGCAGGCCGAGGCTCTCGCCGGCGACCGCATCTACAGCGACCCGGATCTCCGCGAGTGGATCCCAGCCGACGAGTACCTGTCGGGCGACGTGCGCGGCAAGCTCGATACCGCCCGTGCCGCCGCCGCGGCAGACCCTGCCTTTGCCCGCAATGTCGCTGCCCTCGAGACCGTCCTGCCGGCGGCGGTGAGCTTCGCGGAGATCGATGCCAAGCTGGGGGCGTCCTGGATCCCGACCGCCGACTACGAAGCCTTCGCGGCCTCGCTCCTGACCGCCTCCGGCTCGCGCCGCCCGATCGCCTTCTCCCGCAACCCCCTCGATTCCAGCTTCGACCTGCAGGCCGAGGGGCGCGTCCCGTCCCTGGTGCAGGCGAAGCAGACCTGGGGCACGGCCCGGCGTCCGTTTCACCGGCTGCTGGATCTGATCCTGAACAACTCGCCGATCGTCGTCCGCGACCGCCTCGAGGACGGGTCGAGCGTCGTCAACCTGCAGGAGACCGAGGACGCCCAGGCGAAGGCGAAGGAGATCGAGGAGGCCTGGCGCGACTGGGTCTGGCAGGATCCCGCGCGCCGCGACCGCTTGGCCGCCGTCTACAACGAGCTGATGAACCGGGAGGTGCCGCCGGTCTATGACGGCAGCCACCTGGCCCTGACCGGCCTCGCCGAGGAATGGCGCGAGCGCGTGCGCCCCGCGCAGCGCAACGCCGCCTGGCGGATCATCCGCCACGGCTCCGCCCTGGTCGGCCACGAGATGTCCGTCGGCAAGACGCTGACCCTGGTGATCGCCGCCCTCGAGGCGCGGCGCCTCGGCCGTGCGGCCCGCCCGCTGCTGGCGGTGAAGTCCGCGACCCTGCACGACATCGTCGCAGCCGCCCGGGCCTACTATCCCGATGCTCGGATCGTCGCCCTGCCCGAGAGGGCGACCGCCGCTCGCCGGCGGGCGTTCCTCGCCGAGATCGCGACCGGTGACGTCGACCTGGCGATCACCTCGCACGACGCCTTCGACCGGATCGCAATTCGCCCCGGCACCGAAATGCGGGTGATCGAGGAGCAGATCGCCGATCACCGCGAGGCACTCCACGGCCTGGACGACGAGGATCCCGCGCAGGCGCGCACCACCAGGCAGATCGAGAAGGCCCTCAAGCGCCTGGAGACCAGGCTGGAGCGGCTCGCCGAGCCTGCCGGCCGCGACGATATCCTCTACTACGAGGACCTCGCCATCGACCTGCTGATGATCGACGAGGCGCACCGCTACAAGAGTCTGCCAGTCGTCACCCGTGACGGCGGGCTGAAGGGGGTGCCTCGCAATGCCTCGCAGCGTGCCCTCCACCTCTACATGGCCGCCCATGCGACCGCCGAGGTCAACCGCCGGGCCGGGCGCCGGGGCAGGGGACTGGTGCTTGCGACGGGCACGCCGCTGACGAACACCATCCCGGAGGCCTATACGCTGCAGCGCTACCTGCAGCCGGAGGTCCTGGAGGCACGCGGCATCGCGCATTTCGATGCCTGGATGCGGGTGTTCGCCGAGGCCGAGACCCGGGTCGAGATGACCGTGTCGGGCGACTACCGTCTGACCACCCGGCTCTGCAAATTCACCAACCTGCCGGAGCTCGCCCGGATGGTGAGCCCGATCTTCGACATCGTGTTCGCCGAGGACGTCAGCGACCTGCGTCGGCCGATCCGTCAGCAGCAGGTGGTCGCGGTCCCGCCGTCGCCGGCGCTGCGCTCGGTGATGGCTTGGATCAAGGAGCGCGCCGGCCTGATCACCGCCAGCTCCAACGACAACATGCTAGCGATCTGCTCGGACGGCCGGAAGGCTGCCCTCGATCCGCGCCTGGTGCTGACGGCCGAGCCCGGGAACGCCGGCGCGAAGCTGCGGGCGGCTGCCGAGAACATCGCCCGGATCGCCCGCGACAACCCGGGCTCCGTGCAGCTCGTGTTCCTCGACATCGGCCTGCACCCCGTCAGCACGAGCCGGGCACTCGCCGAGCCCGCGGAGGGCGAAGACGAGCCACAGGTCATAACCGCGCTCGACGGCGCGTCCTCGACGCAGTTCTGCGCCCGCGAGGAGCTCGTCCGGCTGCTCGGGGAGCACGGTG
>Ga0209475_10001423_pt1 | contig 30520 bp, 28 predicted proteins | sample tdDd471_FD_187128 | JGI IMG/M metagenome (GOLD analysis project Ga0209475, IMG submission 187128) | Marine sediment microbial communities from the Atlantic coast under amendment with organic carbon and nitrate - tdDd47.1 (SPAdes)... | ecosystem: Environmental > Aquatic > Marine > Coastal >... | reverse complement strand
TGATAATAACGCGAGAGATTCTCGATCACAGCGTCGGGTGGTTTCGACGCCTTGACGCGGACGCGAGGCAACTGTGTGCTGTAACCGAAAACAAGGTCCATACCGATCCAGATGCGCCCTCGGATTCGTCCTCGTCCTCGCCGCCGGTGTTTTCGCCTGGCCGGCCGAGGTCGGCGAGCCCAGAGGTGAGATCGGTGTCGCGACGGATGACACAGAGGGCTCGGGAACCGCGATACCCGGGCGCGACGAGTCGGGCCATGAACCGGCGTCCGAGTCCGAGCCGACGATCTTCGAGGGCCAGATCACCGTCACCGCGACCAAGCGCGTAGCGACGACCCAGGAGATCCCGGTCTCCATCGAGGTCCTCACCGGTGAGCGGTTGACCGATCTCGTCGTCGAGAACGTCTTCGAGGCCGCCGAGCTGGTGCCCAACCTGACCGCCGGATTCGGACCGGTGTCGAACTTCGTCACCATCCGCGGTGTCGGCTCTGGTTCGGAACGCAGCTTCGAGCAGGCGGTGGCCATGTTCGTCGACGGCGTTTATCTTCCCAGGAGCCGGCAGTACGGCCAGCCCTTCCTCGACGTCGCTCGGGTCGAGGTGATGCGGGGGCCCCAGGCCGTCATCCACGGCCTCAACGCGACGGCCGGCGCGATCAGCGTGGTCACGAACCGCACCGAGCCCGGCGATCCGTTCTTCGCCGATCTCATGGCGAGCTACGAGCTCGAGTACGGTAGCCCCATGGCGACGGCGATCGTGGGCGGCTCGCCGTTGGAGAAACTCGGTCTCCGAGCGGCCGTCAAGTTCCTCGATACCAACGGTTTCTACACCAATCCCGCGCTCGGGAACGACGAGGGAGAGATCGACAACTACGACCTTCGGCTCAGCGCCACGTGGCGGCCTTCGAAGAAGGTCTCGGTCTTCGCCAAGATCGAGGATTCCGAGACCGAGGTCGCCGGTCACATCGGCGAGATCTTCGGTCTCAGCGCTGAGCAGGTGGAGCCCGGGGACGGTGTGCTCAACTGGCAGCGATCGTCGACGGGCTCCGGGATCAACCCCTTCGGCGTCCTCGGGCAGGATGAGCCTGCCATCGTTCGTGGCGGAACCACGGCGGTGGTCGAAGCCGATTTCACGGTGGGGTCGGGGTCGGTCGTGGTGATCGGGAGCTGGACGAATTTCGGCCACGACCGGACCTCGGACATCGACACGACGGCCGCACCGATCTATGACTGGGAGGTCCTGGAGGAGTTCGAGAAGGCGGCGCTGGAAGCGCGGTGGGTCTCGGCGGTCGATCGACCCCTCGCCGCCATGGCCGGGGTGTACCTGCACACCACCGATCTGGTCAACGACTCCAACGCCGTCTGGGGACCGGCCGCCGCCGGTGAAGGCACCTCGGTGGTCAGCTCGAGCCTGTATGACCTCGACTCGAACCTCGCCTCCGCCTTTGCGCAGCTCACCTGGCGGGCCGGCCCCTCGATACGGGTCCTGGGCGGCGCCAGGTACGCGTGGGAGACCAAGGAGGTCTTTCGCGACTCGGTCTGTTGGCTCGGCATTCTGCCCGACCAGCTCGCCCCCATGCCTCCCGACGGGCCCACTGCGCTGTGTCCCGACCCGAGACTCAACGGCTACAACGAGGAGCGGACCTCATCGAATCTGATGCCCGAGATCGGGCTCGAGTGGGATGTTGCCCGCAATACGCTGTTGTACGGCAAGGTGACGACCAGCGCCAAGGCCGGCGGCTATGCCTCGGCCATCGTCTTCAACCCCGATTACGACCTCGAGTACGACGACGAGAAGGCGATCGGGTACGAGATTGGCCTGCGGTCCAGCTTTGCCGCCGGCATTCTCAGCGCGACCGCGTTTCTGACAGATTTCGACGACCTCCAGGTCAACTCATTCGTGATCGACAATTCGGGCAACGTCGCGACCCTGACCCAGATCGTCAACAACGCGGGCGGCGCCCGATCACAAGGGATCGAGCTCCAAGGCCGGTGGGCGCCCACGCGCTCGCTGTCCACCGGCGCCTCGCTGGCCTGGCTCGACGCCCGCTACACCTCGTATCCCGACGGTCCGTGCAATTCGGCGAACGACGACCCTCGCGGCGCCTGCGACCTGTCCGGCGAGAAGCTGCCGTTCGCGCCCGACTGGTCGCTCTCCATCTTTGCCGACCTTCGGCACCCGGTCGGATCGCGCACCGCCCTGCTGGCCGGTCTCGACATCGCCGCGAGCGACGGCTATGTCACCGACGGCACACTCGACCCGGTCGGGGCGCAGAGCTCCTGGGTCCGGGTTTCGGCCAGGCTGGGCCTTGGCGCCGTCGACGACCGGTGGTCGGTGTCGCTCATCGGCCGCAACCTGACCAAGGAGCCGGTGCTCGCCTCGTCCCAGGGCTTCGGCCGCTACTTCCTCGGCTATCTCGAGCCGCCTCGAACGGTGACGCTCCAGGGGACCTACCGGTTCCGGTGAGGTGGTTGTCGCTGTCTGGTACCCCGTTTCGGATGCGGGAGAGCGGCGTTCACCCGGCAATGGTCACCGTGGAGCCTCTGGAAAAAATCGCCGGCAACCCACCAGGCGACGACAGGAACAACTGCCGGCGAGGGCGCCGGCGCTACAAGATTCCGAATCCTGTTGTAGGGCCGGCGCCCCCGCCGGCCAGGAGCCGTCGCTTCGCAATGCATCGTCATCCGATCATGGGCGATTGTTGCATAAGGCTGATCGGACGAGGAGACTGTGAGCGTGTGTCGATCCAGCGGGCCAGACCTGATCGAAAGGACTTTTCATGACGCATCGTGACGAAAATCACCACGGATCGCTTCACCTCATCGATGGTCGGGCCCACCGGGTTCACCATCTTCGTGACGATACCGGAACGATCATCGGGACGATCGCCAAACCTCTGCGGTCCCAGTTCCGGCTTGCCGATCTCGGCCAGCTCCTGGTGGGAGCCTTCGTGATGGCCTTGCCGTTGGCGTTCACCGAGGAGGTGTGGGATCTCGGACGGGATCTCTCGCACGGCCGCGTGCTCGCGATCTTCCTGGCGTCGATCCTGACACTGGCGCTCTTCATTTGGACACTGTTCTACCAAGATGAGGGCGAGCACTACCGGGGCACCTTTCTCAAGCGAGTGGGTTCGGCGTACTTCATCACGTTCTGCGTCGCATTGTTTCTCATGATCCTGGTCGACAAGGCGCCGCTGGATGATCTCTGGCTCACCCTGAGCCGAACCATCATCGTCGCCTTCCCGGCATCCTTCTCCGCGACCGCGGTAGACTATGTCAAATAGCGGTCTGATCCCGACATCGGGACCAGTCCCCGTCCAGAAACGGCGCTTTTTGGCAATCTCGGCGTCAGATTGCGGATCTTCTTGTGCGGCGTACAGGAGTACGCCTCCGCGCAAATACCTATCTTCCTTGACCTTGCACAAGAATCACTCGTTTCTACATCTGGAACGACGCCGTCATCAACGGAGTTTCCGGATGAGACCGGGCTGGGTGTTGGGACCGGGTCAATGACCTCACCCGAATCGTCTCGATTCCATCCATTGGAAGGAGTTGACCCGGGTTGCTGAGCTCTCCCGCAGCCGGCCCCCTTCGGTGGCACGAGATGACCGGATTTCCGCCCCGCCTTTCACTACTCTGATCGATGGAGGAACCGTCAACCCGCTTCTATACGACGTGCTGATTGAGTCGCGCGATATCGTGATCGCTATCGACATCAACATCGCCATGAAGACCGTGCGGGAGTCGCTGCCCGGATACTTCGACACCGTCTTCGGCTCGATACAGATCATTTCGCGCGTCTCGCCCGGAGGGCGACCACCCGGTACTTCGGGCAACGCGGGATCGAGACCGACCTCGAGATGACGACGGCCGCTCGTGTGATCGAGATCGTCGTCTGGGTTGTCGGGTTCGAGATCGCCTTCCCGCAGCTCGATGTTCATTTCGACCGAGAATCCTGAAGTTCACCGCGCACGAGTGAGACCGATCATCGGGCGAGTCGCCGTGGCCCGCGGGGGCAGCGGTCTCGGCCTCGAGCACCTCGCCGAAGGTTTTGCCGTAGATCTTCCACACCGCGAGAAAGAGCGAGGCGATCACCGGGCCGATGACGAACCCGACAGCGCCGAAAAGGGCGAGCCCGCCGAAGGTGCTGAGCATGACCATGAGGTCAGGCATCTGGGTGTCCTTGCCGACCAGGATCGTCGCCTGGTTGTCGGCTGTGAAGGTCTCCGGCCCGACTCGTGGACGGCCGGGCGCCCAGAACGGTGTCGGCTCGAGTCGGTGGAAGCGCGGCACCGTGAATCTCCACGACTGACCTTGCCCTCATCGCGTACGCGCCTCCTTGGCGATCGATCCTAGCCCCAATAGTAGGTTGGGTGGTTCTGGAATATCGGCCGTTTCGTGCCAGCGGGCGGCCTCGTCGCGGAACCCGGTTCGGGTCCGGGCTAGAATGCCTCCCCGACGCCGAAGTACCAGGCCTCGCTGTCGTTCGAACGCGCGTAGTCGAGACGGAGGTTGATCCGCTTGGATTGGAGCACCATGAAGCGAATCCCGGCGCCATAGCTCGGGACCTTCTCGCTGTCGCCCTGGGCGCTGAACGAATCACCGATGTGACCGGCACCGGCAAAGGCGACAAAGCCCCACCGAGACGAGACCCGCCAGCGGGCCTCTATCTGACCCGTAATCGACTCGGTGCCCAGATAGTCCGTCAGCGGGAATCCTCGAAGATTGATCGGACAGGAGTCCCACAGCGGATAGTCCCCGGCTCTGGCGCAGCTGTTGACGTCATATGCGAGGACAAAAGGTTCCTTGATCTGGTGATAGGCACGGTATCTCAGGGAGTAGGACTGGTAGGACGACCTCTCGATGCCGTCTGCGCTCGAGAAGATGGCCTTGAGATTGAAGCGCCGCCCTTTGTAGGCGTTGGTCGGCACATCACGGGTGTCGAACTCGAGGTTGACACCCACCCCGGCCGAGGCGATCTCGCTGTCGAACCCCGGTCCTTCCGGAGGCTCTTCCGAGACGGCCAGATCCTGGGTGACGTCGAGATAGCGCGTGATCAGCCCCGTATACCAATTCTTGACGATTCTCCGGGACAAGGTGGCCTGGACGAAACCTCCTTTGACGATCCAGTCGAGCCCGACGCCGTCGCCGCCCGTCGCCGGATCCCGAAGGACGAACTTGAAGTCCGCATACCCGCCGACACCCGTGAATCGCCACGCGTCCCCACCCCAGTAGTTCTGCTGGCCGATCCCGGCCGCCCAGCTGTCGTTGGTGGTGTAGACGGCGGCCGCGCCGGTGAGCGACGCCGGCTGCGAGGCCTTCTGCTCCTCGGTCTGGGGATAGAAGTAGGCCGCACCGACGACCAGACCGGTGCCGAAGGTCGGGCTCGACATGGGGATCGGGACCACCACGAAGTCGCCCTTCTGAACCGTCAACTTGCTCTCGTCGTCCCGAACATCCGGCACCGCGTCGACCGGGAGTCCTGACGTGGGCGAGCCCGCCTCGGCGTCGTCCGCCTCGACCGCATCGAGGAAGGCGGGGCCGGCGAGGCTCCAGAGCAGCATCAGGATCAGGACCGGGAAGCCGGCTCGACGGTGCCGAAGGGACACAGCGGTTCCGGTGGGTGTGACGGCGCGCTCGATGTCCGGGGGCTGCGCGGCAAAGGTCGGCTCGAGCGGGGAATCTCGGCATTCCGTCATGGTGAGATTGTATCGCCGAATGTGAGTCACTCGGGCCATTTCGTGCCAACGGACGGCCGTGGGCGGATGACGGCCTGACGTCGGGAGCCGGCGCCGGCACGGCGCGAGCTTCGCCTACTTTTGGAGTGAATCGGCCGAGTGTCGACGCCGATACTCCCGTGGGCTGCAGCCGGCGATCCGCCGGAACATCCGCGCGAAGTGCGACGGATCCTCGTAGCCGACCTCGAAGGCGATCTCGAGGGACGATGCATCGGTCTCGCTCAGGAGGTGGGTGGCAATTTCGAAGCGGGTCCGGTCGACCAGGTTCGAGTAGGACACTCCAACCTGGTCGAGCCGCCGCTGCAGGGTGCGCCGGCTCAATCCGGCGAGCTCGGCGGCGAAATCCACCGACGGGCAGCCGTCTCTGAGATACGTCGCGAGCAGCCGTTGGAGTGAGTCCGTGAAGTGTTCCGGGACGTCGCGGGGAACGCGGCCGTTATTGAGCGCTTCCAGCTTCGAGACGGCCGCGGCACCATCGTCGCACGGCCCGAGGCTGAGAAGATCCCTGGCGAACGTAATTCTGCTCTCCGGTTGTCCCATCTTGAAGCGGACGTCCGGGTAGAGCCCGCAGGCGAGCGGGATCAGCTGCCGGCTTGACCGCAGCGCGATCTCATCGGGCTGCCAGCGGCGACCGGCGAAGAGCTGGACCAGCTTCACGAGAACGATCACACCGAGCCACTCGGTCTGAAAGAAACCGGGCGTTTCTGGCTCGAATGACTTTTTCAGATTGAGTTGGACGGTGTCCTCTCCGGCGTCGCTGAGCCACACCTGCATGCCGGAGTACTCGCCGCGGACCAGGCGGGCAAACCGCTCGATCCCGACCAGCAGGGTGGGCGCCGCGTGGGCGTGGGCGGTCACCCGGCGGCCGAGGCCCTGGTAGGCGTGGTCGTGACCCAGGCGGACTCCGAGGTCCTCGACCCCTTCCTTTCGGGTCGAGAAAGCCACGAAGTCCCAGTAGTGCCGTGTCGGGATGAAACCGTCGGGGTCCTCATGGATCTGATTCGGGAGCCGGAACCGCTCGAGCCAGCGTTCCACCGGCGCGCCGATCTCGATCATGAAGTCGAGAAACGGCAGAAAGGTCCGCACGGAACTGATCGGGATCGACTTCAGCGTCATGACGATGTACCTGCCTGTTGATGTACCTGCCTGTTATTGTAACCTATCGCAGTCATCTCGCGGTCTCGGGCAGCTCGCCGGTGACGATCAGCTCGATCAGGACATCGTCAAGAAAGAACCTCGCCGTGCTGTAGACCCGGGTCTTGCTGGCGTTGGTGGCGACCAGCTCGGCGTCCTCGAGGGGTGTCGAGCACCACATCATGGGGCAGTTCGTGGGGATCGAGACCCCGAGCTCCCGCAGCCGGTCGGCGAGCTTCGGGTGGCGGGTCTCGAAGGCGCGGCGGACGTGCGCTGAGCCGAAGAGATAGGTGGGCATCCCGATGGCTGACGTGCCCGCCTTGTCCACCGCCTCGACGATCCGGCGTCCCCAGTCGGTCATCTGCTCGACGGTGAGGTGCGGGCACCCGACAAAGACCCGCTTCGGGGTTCCATGACGGTGCTTCCACAGGTTGGGGTAGCCGGTGTGGACCCGTTCGAGCTCGTCGTCGTCGATGACCCGGGTGTCGTGATCCGCGCAGAGGAGGTCGCGCCCCCAATGTCGCGCCTCCGGGGTGACCCCCTCGATGTGGAAGAGCGCCGAGCCGCCGTTCCCGGAGATGGCGGCGCCGAGATCCTTGAAATAGCCCGAGCTCTTCGGGTCGATCCGTGGGATGAACCGCTCCAGACCGGTGATGTACGGCACCTCCTCGGGAACCCAGAGCCCAATGGCGGAACCGAGGATCTGGGGATGGGGGAGCCGGGAGGTGGCGATCTCGACGCGCCGCGTCGCCTGCCGGCCCCGATCGGTCATCAGCCCGAAGTAGGGGGCTCGGCCGAGGATGTTGCAGAGCATGTCGATGCCCGGCGGGTTGCGGTTCGATCGCGCCCCGATCACCGAGTTGACGTAGGCGATCGCCGATGACTCGGACCATGCCAGGTGGTCGCCGTACTCGGGGGTGTTGCCCATCTCGGGCTCGTAGCAGGCGCAGCTCCAATCTTCAGGTCCGCGCAGCCCCAGGGCCAGGTTGAGGACCTCGAGCTCGTCCGTGCGGTCGTAGATCCTGTCCAGCGACTGCTGCTGCGACGGGTCGAGGGGGAGGCGAACGGCGTCGGTGGGTTTGGGGTTCGAGGTGAAGGGGGCATAGGTCCTCAACCCGGCCCGGACCAGCGCGCGATAGAGCCGGATCAGGGGCTCGTTGCCCGAGCTGCCCCAGCTCACCGCGTGGTGCGGCGCTCCGCTCAGCGGGATGAGCCGTGCGGCGCCGAAGAACTCGCCGAAGTCGACGATGGTCCGGATGGTCTTCTGTAGCACCGCACCCCGCCGGCCGTCGATGATCGCACGCTCCTCTTCGGTCAACCGGAGCGCTCGACCCCCCGGGGAGATGGCGAACGGACGTCGAGGGTGCCCGGTGTGCGAGGTCGGGGTGAAGTTGGGGTCGGTACCGATCTGACCACCCAGTTGATTGCGCCTCAGCTCAGCCTCCTTCCAGCCGCGCGTCGTCGAAACGCCAGCCGGTCCCGGTTGCACGGTCCTTCCTCGTGCACCCTTGACGCTACGATATGACGAGCCGTCCGAGAACGGGATCGGGAGCAGATCATCCAGGTCGAGACACGGCGAGCCGCGAATCAGAGCTGCGCCTCGATGGGAAGCCATTTGACGATGCCGACAGTCAGCTTCTGCATCGTCGTGGCGTAGGGCTCCTTCTCGAAGACCACGTCTGGGCCACCCTGCCCTCCCGTCCAGTGGAGGTTTTCGCGGCCCCCTTCGCGCGAGAAGCTCACCTCGAAGGCGATCTTGCCGACGTTCTCCTCGAAGTGATCCGCGGCATCTCCGGCGACCTCGGGATCGTGGAACAGGAGACCGATCTCGTTGTTGATGTGCAGCGAGCGCTGATCGAAGTTGAACGAGCCGACAAACATGATCTCGCGGTCGAAGACCATCGTTTTGGCGTGGAGGCTCGACTTGGCGAGCCCGGGCAGCCAGGTGAAGGTCTTCCCCTCGCGGTCCTTGAGGGACTCGTCCAGCTCGAACAGCCGCACCCCGCAGCGCAGCAGCCGGCGCCGGTACTTGGCGTAGCCGGCGTGGACCGCCGACACGTCGTTGGAGGCCAGCGAGTTGGTGAGGATCCGCACCTCGACGCCTTTCTGGGCCAGGGTGCAGAGCGCGTCGGTGGCCCGATCGCCGGGGACGAAGTAGGGGGACACGATGTCGACGCTTTTCTTGGCGCCGGTGATGTACGGCGCCAGCTGGGAGATGAGCAGCTCGGGGTTGCCGGCCTTCCCGAGATCCTCCTTGTGCGGCGAGTCGTGGATCAGCCGGGCATCGGACCAGCTGAAAGCGAGGGACCCGTCCTTGAGGCCCTTGGCGAGATCGGAGTCGGTCAGCGCCTGGACGTAGTCCGAGGTGGCCTTCTTCTCGGAGAAGGCCTTCTCCCGCGATCGTAGGGCGGACAGATCCTTCTCGGTGCCGGGTCGGATCAGAATATTCACCGGGAAGGCGTGATTGGCATTCCAGTAGGCGTCGAACTCGGACGAGACCTGGCGCACCGAGGGGCCGATGGAGAGCGCGTCGAGATCGGCGAAGGCGACCTCGGTGTCGGCGTCGAAGTACTCGTCTCCGATGTTCCGGCCGCCGACGACAGTCGCCTGATTGTCGGCGGTGAACGACTTGGCGTGCATCCGGTAGTTGATCTCGTTGACCCGGACCACCGACTGGAGGAGGCGGCCGGGAGCCCGTTTCCACGGGTTCCACAGCCGCACGTCGATGTTGTCGTGGGCGTCCAGCGCCACCCAGACATCCTCGTTCTGGTTGCCGTAGATGTCGTCGATGAGCATCCGCACCCGAACTCCACGATCGGCGGCCTTGAGCACCTCGAAGGTGAGCAGCCCGCCGACGGTGTCCTGGTGATACATGTAGTACTGGATGTCGAGGCTCTTCTCGGCCATCTCGCGCCACCGCCCGGCCCCCATACAATGGCCTGCGCTGCCCAATCGGGTGCGTCACTCGACCGCTCCAGATCGGCGTGATACCGCTCGCGCTGCGAAGGATCGAGACCGGGAGCGAGCTTCCAGCGTGCGCCGGACCAGTACGGCTCGGTCGTTCGTTTGGCGAGATCGTTGGCCTTGGCCATGGCCTCGCCGACGAACGCCGACTCATTGGGAGACCAATGCTTGCCTGCGGCGATTCCGATCTTCGCGACCCGCGCCTGCACATCGGCGTCCTCCGGGTTTGGCGTCGTGAACTGCAGCAGAAGTCGGCGGAGCTCGGCACGCGTTGCACCGGCTCGACGCTCGGGATGACGCGGCCCGGCGAGCCCGGCCATCTGATGATTCGGCCCCGATCTGATTCGGCACCGATCCGCGATGGCGCGAAATGGCCGGATCAGAGACGGGCACGCCGATATCTTTGGCGGGCTATCAAGGATCGCGAAGACGGGGTCTGTTAAAAAGAGGTACATCCCATGGGTAAGACCATTGGCATCGATCTCGGAACCACAAACTCGGCGGTCGCCGTGCTCGAGGGCGGCGAGCCGATCATCATCCTCAGCCCGGAGGGAAACCGAACGACGCCTTCCGTCGTCGCCTATCTCGCCGACGGCGAGGTGCTGGTCGGTCAGCCGGCCAAGCGTCAGGCGGTCACCAACCCGGTCGACACGCTGTTTGCCATCAAGCGGTTGATCGGCCGCAGGTTCAGCGACGACGTGGTGCAAAAAGACATCGAGATGGTCCCCTACGCGATCGTCGAGGCCGACAACGGCGACGCGTGGGTCGTGACCGGGTTACGGAACGTCGGTGGTTCCGCTGCACTCGGTTGTCAGATACGCTTTCCTCGAGACGCGTCGGGTCGACGCTAGCCGAGGGTTTGATCCGCTTTGGCGAAGTGGTCGTAGGCCTTGTCCAGCTGTCGCTGCGCCGAGTCGACATTCCCCTCCTCGAAGTCGGCGATGGCCTTGTCGAGCGCGTCGTAGCCGTGGTTGATGTCGTCGATCGCGCCCTGCTTCTCGCGACCGACCTCGGCCTTCGCGAAGTGAGTCCGGGCCTTGTCGAAGTGCTCCGCCGATTTCTTCAGGTGCTTCAGGGCGCCGTCGGGATCGGCCTCGGCCAGGTTACGATCGAAGGCGTCGAGCTGCTCCAGACCCTTCTCCGCTTGGTAGACGCCGTCGTCCCACTGCCGTTCCTGGAAGGCCGCGTCCCTCTCGACTTTGACCTCCTGCTTGATCGTCTCGGCCTCCTGCTTGATCTCCGCCTGCTGCTCCTGCGAACAGCCGATCAGCAGAAACAGCGCCACGGCGGTGGCTGCCCCGATCACGACGAACGATTGAATGCTCTTCATTTGGTTTCTCCTCCTCACAGTTCGCAGTTGGGGGAAAAGCCCCGCGTCCACCCATGGGTGGCCGCGGGGCAGTCCGGGTCATGCCTGAATCGACCCCGTCGGTCATCCGATGAGCGTCAGTCGAGGATCGCCGCGGCCTTGTTGAACTCAGCGGCCGCCTTGTCGTAGTGATTCTGAGCCGAGTCGACATTACCGTTGTCGAGCGAGGTCACCGCATCATCGAGCTGTTTGATGCCCTTGTTGATGTCATCCACCGCGCCCTGCTGCTCTCTGCCGACATCCGCCTTCGCGACATGGGTCATGGCGGTGTTGAAGTCGTTGAGGGACTTCTTGAGGTGGTGTGCGGCCCTCTTGGGCTCGGCGAGCTCGACCTTCCACTCGAAGTCGGAGAACTGGTTGTAGGCTTTTTTCAGGTCCCGCGCTGCGTCGTTCCACTGCCGGTTTTCGAATCTTTCATCCTTGCCCATTGTTCTGTCCTTTCGGGGTTGTGGTCCATGTATCGACCGGTTGGCCGGTCACCAGGCTCGGGATGCTACTGAAGCGTCTCGGCCGCTCGATTGAAGTGCTCGTTCGCCTTGTCCAGATGTCGTTGCGCCGAGTCGACATCGCCCTTGTCGAGATCGCTCAGGGCCTTGTCGAGCGCGTCGGAACCGTCGTTGATGTCGTCGATGGCGCCCTGATTCTCGCGGCCGACCGCCGCCTTCTCAAAGCAGGTCAGCGCCTTGTCGAACTGCTTCGCCGCTTTCTTGAGGTGCCTCTGGGCACTGCTCGGCTTGGACTCGAAGAGACTCTCATCGAACGAGTCCAGCTGGTCGACGCCCTTTTCAACCGCCCGCACCCCCTTGTTCCATTGTTTCTCCGCGAACTCGGCGTCTTTCGTCGCCTGGTCGGTCCCCGGCATGGCGAGGACGGAGCCTGACGCGAGGCTGACGACCGCCAGGCCGATGATCACCGTTCGTGGCGTGAGCCCTTTCATCTTCCCTCTCCTTTCTGCAGCTCGAGTCAATACCTTTTGTTCTTGACAAGAATGAGGTCCACTCTCAAAAGAGTCCGGCCATCTCGCGCCACTGATACGAGTTTTTCTTTGGAGGCTCGCACGAACGGGTCGGCCCTGAGGTACGTGAGTATGGGGACTCGATGCGTCGCGTGCGTGGCATCCCAGCCGACGACGCAGACCGCCGGCTGGTTCAGCTGGAACCGGGTTCGATCAGCGGAGCCGGGTTTCGTCCAGGATCTCGACGCTCGCGATCTTCCAGACGTCGCCGTCGGGAACCAGCCGCAGCCGTGCGTCGTAGCGGTTCTGGCGGAAGTGCCGGTGGCCGAAGTGGGTCACCATCCCGCCCACGGTCCAGACCGCCCGGGTGGTGAATCCACTCGGGTCTCCCGGCACGACTTCACCGACCTCGAGCACCTCCACGGCCTGGACCTGAGCCCGCGCGCCGCCCCGCTCCTCCATCTCGAGCACCTTGCGGTGATCCAGGTAGATCTCGGTCAGCGTGTCGCCGGTCACCGCCATCGCGAGCCGGTCGAAGACCGCGCCCTCCTCGCGGAACTCGAAGGCGCGGTAGACGTTCGGCAGCACCCTGGAGAGGATCCGCGCCGCCTCCGCGGTGCTCGGGGTCGAGTTCATGGATCGCGGGAGGGCCACAGACCACGTGGCGATCGGTCCGAGAACGACGGCGATCACCAGCATCAGCCGGGCAGCCACTGCGGCCGAGGCCGCGCCTTTCCGGCGTGCGAGGGCAGTCGTCAGCACCGCGGCGATGACCAGCAACGCCAGCGACGCGATGGGCAGAACGAGCTCGGCGGGCTCCACCGCGGTGGTCGAGACCCGCGGCACCGGGTCCCCGGTGAGCTCATTGAGCCAGACGAACTCGGGCTCTCCCGGAGAAAGCGTCGCGGTGACGGTCGACTCGGGATCGGTGACCGTCAACGGGATCTCGGGCGCACGGTCGATCTCGGTCCAGCGCAGCGTCAGCTCGCGGGCCGTGGTCGGCGTCAGGTAGGAGCTCGTGAACCCGATCCACGCTTCGGTGACGATCTCCACCACCGGCGCCGGCCGCGGCAGCACACCGGTGTCGGTGACGGTCAGGAAGTCGACCCGGGTCGAGCTCGGCGGGCGCGCCTCTCCGTCGATGGTGAGCACCACATGCTCCGCGACGAGCGCGAGGACCCGCTCCTTGATCTCGGTCTGAGTCGTGATGGGGACCTCAGCGCCGGGAGCGACACCGACGAGGTCGGCCACCTTCTCGAGCCGGACCAGCACCTCGTGGCGGATCTCGAACGCCTCGATGGAGACAAAGCTCTGGATCGCGGCGTCGGTGCCGGCCGTCGCGAGCCGTCGCGAACCGGGAACGGCGGTGCCGCCGGCGCCCGAGAGCAGGCGCGGCAGCTCGAGCCGAGGCTCGTTCTCGGCAGCGTCGAAACCCCCGCCATCGATCAGACCGCCGATGACGAACGCCACCGCGACGCCGCCGATCACCGAGACCGCCGCTCGTCGCAGCCGGTCGGTGAGGGGCCGGCTCGGGAGGCGGGCGGCCGACCACGTCAGTCCGACGGCAAACAGCAGGAACACCGCGTCCATCCCGAGCACGAAGAGCACGAGCTGCAGGGCGTCGGGAAGGGCGTTCAGGTCCACCGCCAGGGTCGGAACCGCGAGCCCGTGGCAGGCGCCGCCCAAACCGGCGACCGGCGCGAGCTGGGACCGATCCTCCGGCGGCCGCAGCGCCTGCGCGGCGAGCACCAGCGCGGCGACGGCCACTCCGAGCTCGCCCACGACCGGATCGATGGCGATGCCGAGAAGCGAGCCGGCTGCCAGCGCCGCGAGCTGGCCGAGCAGAAACGCCGTCACCAACCGGACTCCGTTCCGGAGATCCCCGAGCATGCACACCGCCGCGAGCAGCAGGAGATGTCCGAGGCCACGGATGAAGTGGTCGACGCCGGCGAGCGTCACGGCCCGGGCGTCCCGCAGGGTCTCCGACATCCCGGACGCGGTCGCCGCCGGAATCCGCCACCGGTCCTCGCCCGGGTAGAGCATCTGGGCATAGCGGTCGCCGGTCTGGAGCTCCACCCTGAGCAGGGTCGACAGCACGAAGTTGTAGCCCGGGTGGCGGACCCCCACCTCCTGCCCCGCCAGTCCGTCGGGACAGCGGTAGGTCTGTCGGGTCAGCCAGGCGCCCTGCCGATCGACAAAGACGCTCTCGCCGTCCGGGCGACACTGCTCGGGGAGCCGCGGTGACGGGATCGCCTGCGGCGAAATCACCTTGGGCACGCTCCACTGAACATCGAAGAGCCCCGACGGCAGCTCCTTGATCTGAAGCTGGACCGGCTGGACGTCGTCGGCCGGCAGCGCGGCGGCGGCCAGCACGAGCAGGGCGGCGACGAGCGAGACCCGAGTGGTCATCCTTTGACCTCGGGCTCCCCGGCGGGCCGCTCCTGATCCTCCTCCGGCGCCTCCTCGAAGACGATCTCATACGACGACAGGATCTGGTCGATGGTCTCCTCCTCGAGCTCGCGGCGCTTGAGGTCCATCCATTCCTGCCTGACCTGTGCCTCCACGGCCGCGAAATCGGGGGCCGGAGGCGTGTCGATGTGGTGTACATAGACCAGGTGGACGCCGTAGCCGGACAGTACCGGGCCGTGCCAGCTGCCGGGCTCGAGCGCGAAGACCGACTCGGTGAAGCCCTTGCCGAAGAGCTTCGAGATCTCCAGCCCGGACTTGGCGGGGTAGTAGCTCTGGAGCATGAACGGGTCGCCGAACTGCCCCGCCCGGGCGGTCGGGTCGTCGAGGGCGCGAAGCTCGCCGAGGATCTCCGCGGCGTCATCCAGGGTCTCGTCTTCCCGCTGATCGGGGTCGACAAAGATCTGGGTGAAGGTGATCGAGGGCGGCGGGCGGTAGCGCTCGACGCCGGTCTCGAAGAAGCTCCTGAGCTCCTCCTCGGTGGGCGACAGGCTCAGCTCGACCAGGTTCTGGGTCAGGGTCTGGAGCTTGCGTGAGAGCATCCGCCGGATGGTGGGATCGTTCTGATCCAGACCCATGGCCAGCGCGTGGCGGTAGAGCGCGGTCTCCCGCGCGTGGTCGCGCACCAGCTCCAGCAGCTCGTTGTTGGTGGGCGGCCGGTTCCACCGCGCCCGGAAGGCGGCGTCGAGCCGGCTCACGTCGGTGGCGGTGATGACGATGGTCCTGCCGTCGTCCGGTTGCGCCGATCCGCCGATCCACGCCCAGAGCCCGTAGATGATCGCCCCGAGGACGAGGTACTGGACCAGCGGCTGACCCGCAATCCGTCTGACGGCAGCGAGCATTTTTACCTCCCCACCGGTGGCCGGAGCCACCGGCCCATCTCCTCTGTTGATCTTCGCACGTTCAGAGACGAGGGGGGCCGCGGCCCCCCTCTGGCTCGGTCGGTTGAATCCGCTGCCGTCAGGGAATCCGGTCCTGCAGCCCGGGGTAGAAGTCCCGTTTCTGGACCAGGCTCGGGTCCGGTGTGTACCAGATGGGCGACGTCCAGGCGCGTTCCTGGATGGTCGCGGGTACGTCCGGCAACGGCTCCATGCCGAGCTTCTTGGCGTCGTAGGTCGACCAGCGCGGCGTCGGGATCTCGATCACGCGCGCGTAGTACACGGCATGCGCCGAGGGATCGAAGTCGGGATCGGTCCACACTCCGGCCAGCTGCGCGTCGCCGATGGTGTTGGTGTAACTGGCGTCAGGAATGTCGACGGTGTTGCCGACCGGAGGCACTTTGCCGGTGTCGGAATCCGGGGTGCGGCCGTCGGACCACGCCACGTCGTAGATCTTCTCCCACGGCTGACCGTCCTTGCCGTACCAGCCCTTGACAATCTGAATCCGGTCGAGATGGCCGCTCTGCGGGTCCTTGAGCGCCCACAACATAAAGGTCGGCCCGGTCGCTCCGTCGGGCAGCTCGGGCAGATCGCCGCCCATGGGCACCCCGTCGGAGTAGCCCTGGGAGACCCAGTCGTTGCTGCCCAGAGTCGAGTTGGAGAAGCCCCAGCCGCCGAAGAACCTGACCCGGATGAGTGGACCCGAGGTGCCGAAGGTCTCCTTCGACTTGATGCCGTCGAAGATCGCCTCGCGGGTGTTCTCGGGCGCCCACACGCCGGTGGCGCCGCCGGTGCCGAAGCTCCGCGGTGCCTCACCGGCCACCGTGACCGGCGCGGTCAACCGGATCTCGGGGGTCTTGTCGGTGTTGCCGTGAACGCCGGTGTAGTTGAACTCCTCATTGATCGACGCGGCGTTGTGCGAGTCGGAGCCGCCGACGATGCCGAACTTGTAGGGGTTGGCGCCGAGCATCTCCTGGAAGCCGATCCCGTTGACCAGCGCCTGTCGGACATAGCTGTGATCGATCTTGCTGACCACGCCGCCCGAGCCCAGAGTGTGGATGAAGCTCTGCTCGAACCCGGCGAACTCGTCGTTCGGCGACAGCCGCGGATGGGTCTCGGAGGCACCCTTGGTCTGGACGATCTCGGTGGCCACGGTGTTGCGCAAGGTGCGCTTGGCCCACGCCTTGTCGATCGGAAGGCCGTCCGAGGTGTGGAGCGCGTACATCAGGCTGTTCGAGACGTTGCCGTTGTGCGAAATCGAGAAGTTCTCGTGTCCAAGCCTCCGCTGCACCTCCTGGTAGGTCCAGAGGTCCTCCCGCCGGACGGAGTCGAAGGACGAGAACACGACATCCGGCCCCTTGTCATCGCGGAAGAAGACGTTGTGGTGCAGGTTGGCGGAGTTGGGCTGCGACGTCCACTCGTAGGCGATGAGCGTCGTGAACTCGCCCGGCGCGTAGTGATTGTTGGCGGCGTCCTTCTGCCTGTTCCACGCGGTGGCCATGGCCGCGGAATCGGCGAGGTAGGGGATCATCTCGCCCACGGTGAGCGAGGTGGCGATCTGCTGGAACGCCTCCTCGCCCTTGCCGGCGGCAATCAGCTTGCCGATCTCGGTGTCCTGCAGCGAACTGTTCGGATCGAGCAGCAGCGGCATCATCCCGAGGTACTCGGAGTGGTCGGTGACCGCACACCAATCATACGGCGTGGCCTTCTGGATGACCTCACCACTGGTGCTCTTTTTGAATGACTTGCCCTTGCAGAAGTTGTAGGCGTCGTCGGGAGTGTTGCGGGTGCCGAAGGAAAAGGCGTCCGGCGAGTTCACCGTGTGCAGGTGCTGCTCACCGAAGTAGACGTTCTTGAGCGGGTTCGGCCCGTCGCCGTCCCGCCCCGGCTGCCCGCCCTGCGCCCACGCCACGGGCGCGACCAGCACGCCACACGCGAGCAAAACCAACAGTTTTCGGGTCGTCTGATTAGCCATAATTCTCCTCTCAATCTCGATTCTCTGGTTCTTCACTTTTCACTTTTCACTTTTCACTTACTCGGTGTGTACCAGATCGGCGACGACCAGGCCCGCTCCTGGATCGTCGGCGGCACGATGTCGGTCAGCGGTAGATTGTTGCGCACCGAGTCGTAGGTGCTCCACCGCGGGGTCGGAATCTCCATGACCCGCACGTAGTAGGCGGCCTTTCCGGTCGGATCGAAATCGGGATCGGTCCACACCGCGGCGAGCTGGGTATCCCCGATGTCGTTGGTGTAGGTGGCGGTCTTCAGGTCAACCGTGTTGCCGACGGGTGGCGCGTTGCCATCCTCGTCGACCGTACGTAAATCGGCCAAAGCCACGTTGTAGATCGCCTCCACAGACCGGCCCAGCCGCGCATCGAGATAGACCTTGATGATCTGGATACGATCGAGGTTGCCGCTCTCGGGGTCCTTGAGCGCCCACACCGCGAAGGTCGGCGCCTTGGCGGCGGCGGGCTTCTCGGGCAGGTCTCCTCCCATGGGGACACCCCCGTCATAGGCCTCCTTCACGAAGTCCGCGTCGTCGGTGAGATCGTCCGAGTACCCCCAGCCGCCGAAGAAGCGCAGCCGGATCAGCGTGCCCGACGTACCGTAGGTCTCCTTGCTCAGCATGCCATCGAAGATGCCCTCGCGCGTGTTCTCCGTCGCCCAGACCGCGGTGGTCCCAGCGCTGCTCACGATAGGCCCCTTGACTCCCGAGGCTTGCACCTTCGGACTCAGGCGTTTTTCGGGCGTGTCGTCGATGGTCCCATGACCGCCCTCGAAGTTGAACTCCTCGTTGCCCTGATAACCCGAGTGGAAGTCCGCTCCCGCGACCACGCCCATCTTGTAGGGGTTGTACCCCAGCGCCTGCTCGATCCGAAATCCGTCTCCAAGCGCCTGGCGGTAGAAACCGTGCTTGAGCTGGCCCGGCATACCGATGTTGATCAACGCGGGATAGAGCTCGAAGTTCGCGAACTCGTCATTGGGAGACAGTATGGGGTGAGCTTCGGATGATCCCTTGATCTGGGCCATCTCGAAGAGTGGCTCGTTCTCCTGCTGCCGCCGCGCGTAGCGCTCGTTCATCGGCTCACCCTGGAATGTCGTATTGACGGACGTCGGCATCATCGGCGAGAACATCCACCCGTCCGAGACATTGGCGTTGTGCGGGATGGCAAAGGTGTCGATGCCCATCGCGCGCTGGCTTTCGAGATAGGTCCACAGATCCTGGGGGAGCTGGGAGTCGAACGAAGAGAACGGCACCACCGGCGGCTGTTCGCGGAAGAAGACGTTGCGGTGCATGTTCTGGCCGTTGGGGATCGAGGTCCACTCGTAGGCGTAGAGGGTCGTGAACTCGCCCGGTTTGTAGTACTGGTCGGCGGTTTCGACGAACTTGGCCCAGTTCCCGACGCGAAGCTCGGGTGTGTTGTATTCCTCCATCGGCTGGTTCGCCAGCAGCGTGCCGATCAGCTCGGTGACGTACTTCGCGCCCCCGCCGGTCGGATCCTTCATGCCCTCGGCGAAGCCCTTGGCGAACTCCGACCTCGACAGCGGGCTATCAGGATTCACGAGATCCTTGAGAACGCCGTAGTACTCCGAGTGATCGGTAATGGCTACGAAGTCGTAGGGCGTCACCTTTTTGATTTCGGCGCCGGTGGTGGGGTGCTTGATCGTTTCGCCCTGGGCGTAGCGGTAGGCGTCTTCCCAGGTCCCCGATCCGATGGTGAAAGCGTCGAACGAGTTCTCGGTGTGCATGTGCTGCTCGCCGAAGTAGACGTTCTTGAGCGGGTTGGGTTGCCCGGACGACCGTCCGGGCTCGCCCACGGAGCGGTCCTGGGCGAGCGCCGGCGTACCGATTACCAGCGGCAAACCCAAAAGGACGATGATGACAGCCGTTGTACCTGGTGATTGACGGTTCATAGCTCTCCTCCTCATTAATTCTTCGGAAACATGAAGTTGACTTGGAAACGGATCTGACCAGTCGCGCCACCAGCAGGGTGTTTGACGTTTTCGTAGTAGCCGAGCAGCAGATTGATCGGTTGATTGCCGACGCGCATCACCTTGGAGATCTGCAACCCGATCGGGATCGTGCACTGATCGTCGTCATCGCCGGACGGTTCGTAGTTCCAGTCGCAGGTGATGATCGGGGCGGTGCCGAGCGCCAGACCACCGCCGAAGTTGTAGTTGAGAAACCACTGGGCGAAGAAGAAGTTGACGTCCTCGCGGTGATCCTCGCCCGCAAACGACCAGATGTTGTTGAGGACAAAGCCCATGGTCCACTTGCCGGCGCCGTAGAACAGGACTCCGGTGGGGCCGGCGGACCACTTGCCGGTGCCCAGCGCCTCCGGGTTCGATGAGGTTGGGAGGGTGATGGCGGGACCGATGCCCCAGGTCAGCGAGCTCGCCTTGGCCGGCGACCACCACATGCTGAAGCTGGTGTCGCCGATGCCGAACACCGAATTGACCTCGCCCAGCGGCATGCTGTTGATGGGGATGATGGTGCGGGTGATGATGTTCCACTTCTCACCGGGAAACGGCACCACCGGCTGGACATTGAGGTTGAAAAACGTCCGATCGTACTCCCCGAAACCGTCGTTCCAGTTCGTCTGGAGCGGGACGCTGATCATGCTCGCCAACGGATTCTGGGCCGCCTTGGCCAGCGCCTCGGTGTCGTCGTCCACGTCGCTCGCGCTGGTTTGCGCCATCGCTGGGCCGCAGGGCAGCACGAGTAGGCAACAGACGGCGAGCACCATGGCCGGCGAAAGAAGACTCGGAGGGGGTGCGATTAGCGATCCGGGTCGCTTCGATTTCCCAGTCATTTTCCCCCCAATGTTCCCCAATGTTCGCCGACGCGGTCGGCGATGAACGTGTTCTGAAGGTTGGAGAGCGATTGTCTCATGGAATGAAGGTAACCCCGATGATCGTCGTGTTCGGGCCATTTCACGCCACCCCGGAGGGAAATTACCTTGCCGACGAGGACGAGGTCGTCAAGCATCAGTCGCCTCCCCAGGAGTACTGATAGGCGACGGCGACGGTGTCGAAGTCCGGGCCGGCGCGGTATGTGAACCCGCTGGCCAGGTTGAAGATCAGACCCTGGTTCTGCTTGATAGGATAGGCGAGGGTGACGCCGACCTTGACGTTCGACTGCAGGCTCTCCCGGGTGATTCTGCCGAGCGTTGCCTGTCCGCCCCAACCGTACCCGGCGGCGAAAGCAAGCCAGAACCCGGGCCTCGAGCTCCTGGGCCGACGCCGGAGACGACAGCGAGATCACCGCCGCGCACACGAGATCACCGCCGCGCACACGAGGACGAGCAGCAGGATGCCACTGGCCGATATCCGCCGCATTCCCGAACGATCCATGTCCCCTCCGTACTGTCGGCGGCAATAATACGGGTCGCCGTAGCCCCAGATCGCCGTACCGAGAAAGCCTGTGAGATAGCTGATTCGCGCCAGATTCGTGTAGATCTCGGGAGGCTTGAGTATCCGCTCTGCCTTGTCTCGTCTCGACGATTCGGCGTCCTTGAGGCTACCCGCGAGATCCCGCAGGTGGATCTTCACCAGGGTGAAGTTGGCGGCCGCGGCGAGCAGGCACATCACCGCGCCGGAGCGGGAGAACCAGTCAGCACCCGTTGGCCCCGAGGCGAGGTAGGACGCCATCGCGGCGATCCACGAGCCTGCCAAGCCGATTCCGATGAGAAGGTAGGTGTTCTTGTTCTGCATCCCAGTCCTCTCCATTCACGCTCAGAGTACGATCCGAATTCGAAAGACCGACCCGACCCAGACCGCGTCCCTGCTGGGGCTGTACGAAGGTCTGTAGTGGAAGTAGAAGCCAAGCGTCACCTGGACATTGTCGGTCAGCTGGAACCGATAGAAGCCCTCGACGGTGAACTGATCGCGGCCCTGCTCACTGGCGGGAGGGCGGGCCCAGGTCGCCGCGACTCCCAGGAGACCGTCGGATCGGATGCTGAACCCGCTGCCGATGGACACCATTGCGCTCAGGTTCGCAGCGTCGCCTTCCGAATAGCCGGCGCGAACAAAGGGCAGCCAGTTCTTGCCGATCCGACCGGCTGCCGAGAAGGCGAGACCCCAGCCCTCCGGAACTTCGGCCTCGACCCGCTCGTCGGAGTGCCACACGAGCAGGTGGATGCCCTCACCGTTCTGCTCGCGGGTGGGGTTCGGGGCCCACCCCACCCCGGCCCACGTGAAGAACTCCTGGACGTCGAAGAAGGACTTGAAGTCGATCTCGGTCGGGTCGCCATTGGCGTCGTTGATACCGCCCTTGAGATAGAGATGATCGGTGACGAAACCACGCACAACAACCCCGAGGCCCTGGTTGGGCAGGGCCGTGGTCGGATTGTTGAACGACGCGTCGTTCATGAACGCGGTCCACGGGTTGAGCAACGGGTGGATGTCCTCGAAATCGCCGGGGTCCATCTGCCCGGCGACGAACGCGAGGTGCTGATTGTCCGATTTCTGCGCCCAGTAGAGCGCGGTGGTGCCGAAGCCGAACTCCTTGAAGCCCGCGGTGCTCAGCGACGACCCGGTGGCGAAGCCCAGCTCCTTCGGTGTCTGCGGGCCAATTGTGTGCCGGTTTTCGAATCGGAAGACCAGGCTGCCGTTCCCCTTCTTCTTGGCCCACGGCGGGAACCAGCGGCCGTAGAAACGAATCGACCCGCTGGATCCGTGGCGATCGGAGGTGCTGTACGACGCGACCTGGTTGAGGAAGTTGTAGTCGATGTTGAGCTCGATGCCGGTGGTGTCTCTCAACCGGCGTTTGAACTCGTAGAAATCGTCGTGGAGAAACCTGAACGAGAGGATCGGTTTCTTGACCTTGTCATCGTCGATCAGCTGAGTGCCCACCGAGGTCCCGCCGCCGATGGCGTCGGGTTCCTCGTACCCGGATTTGGATGAACGGGTTGACGGGGTCGGATCGTACGGTTGCTGCTGCCCTTCAGTCGAGTCTCCGAGAGCAGGTGCGGCCGCGACGAGAGCGAGGCTCAGGGTCAGCGAGGCGAAACGATGCCGCATTCGCGTCGAAGTGGTGCGTCGGCATGGAACGCGGTGTTCAAACAATGAAACCCCAAGAACGGATGGCATGGCACGATCCAAGCTCACGATGCGCGCTGGAAAGAACAGGCCATCTCGCGCCACCTGTGTCAAGGGGTGTGCCGCCTCGAACATCAGCCGGCCTCTCGCGCGCCGGGAGAGGCGGTGGTCCCCTCACACGTGCTCAGATTCCGTCGGTTGGCGGCGGGGAATCGGGAGCGAGGATCTCCACCGTTCCGTCGTCGGAGATCGCGACCCTGTCACCCGTCTTCACGGTGTCGAGGAACACCTGACCCAGTCGATCCACCGTGACCAGCTTCTTGCCGAGCCAGTGCTCGCTGAGCATCAACCCACTCGCCGCAGTGGCGTCGATGGGGTTGGCGAAGCACAGGGCCCGGGGGGCGAGGTCCCGTTCGATGATCGTCATCCAGAGGGTTGTTCCGCTGGTCGAGCCGATGGTCTGGGGAATGCAGAGGATCACATCGCGGAGATCGTGGTCGAAGAGCTCTGCGTTGGCCCGATCCCGACAGCAGCTGGACGCGGCTCCCGAGATCAGCACGTCCACATACGAGGTGCAGGTGTCGAACGGGATCGAGGACACCTCCGCCCTCCCTTCCGTGGTCCCGGCGAGAACCGGACGCCCTTTGAACACCCGTGGCTTCATCAATTCTTCTGTCATCGTCGCATCGATCCTACGCAAAGTAGAAACCCGATATCGGCCATTTCGCGCCTCGGATGAAGCCATCGGAACCGGCGGCGGGCGTTCCCGTGAGCGCGTGTCGGTTTCCGTGAACCCGTCTTGAAACCGATGGTGCGTCCGAGGGCGCAACCCGGAGAAGTGGCACGAGATGGCCCGAGGGCGGCCCAAAGCTCTGTGTAGACTCTTCGACAAGGTGATTCGATGAGCTCCCCGACCGTCTTTTCGGCGTTTCTGGTCATCGGCGTGTCTCTCGTAGCGCCGACGGTGACAGCACAGGAAATCGAGGCGAGGGCCTACTCCAACATCCCCATCGGGGTCAGCTTCATCGGCGTCGGCTACAGCTTCAGTCAGGGCGACATCCTTCTCGACGCGGCGGTACCCGTTGCGGGCCTCGACGCCAGAATCAACGCTGCGTTTGCGAGGTACCTTCACAGCTTCAGCCTTCTGGGTCTGCCGTGGAAGGTCAGCGTGACTCTCCCGGTCGCTTCGGGCGATTGGACGGCCTTCGTCGAAGACGAGTTCCGCTCCCGTGATGTCAGAGGTCTCGGCGACGCGAGGATCGCCATCGCGACCATCTTCGCAGGGGCGCCCGCTCTCGAGAAGAGCGAGTTCGCCGGCTACCGGCAGGGACGAGTCTTCGGCGCCAGTCTCGATCTGATCATGCCGACCGGCGATTATGACTCGACCTACGCCGCCAACCTCGGCACGAACCGCTGGACCCTCAACCCTGAGATCGGGATGTCGCAGCCCCTCGGGGAGAAGTGGATTCTCGAGCTCGCTTTGGCGGCAGGGATTTTCGGAACCAACGACGACTTCTACGGTGGAAACACGCTGAGGCAGGATCCACTCATCGCCCTCAAGGGGGATCTCATCCGGCAGTTCCGCCCCGGTTTGTGGATGGCATTCGCCATCGGCTACGGGTGGGGCGGACAGGCGACCGTCGGTGGTCTCGCCACCGAGAGCCTGCAGTCGAACGTCAAAGCCGGGATATCCTTCGCCTATCCGCTTTCCCGAAACCAGGGACTCGTGTTCAACCTCGCGAGCGGCTTCACCTTCCGCGCCGGCCCCGATTTCGACACCATCGCCGTCGCCTACCAGGTCTCGTGGGGCGGGAGCTGACTTGGGATCTGTCCAGCTTCATGGTTCGGCGGCGGCCCGCCGATCGAGCATGACGTAGAAGTCAGACCGTGGATCCTTGGCTCCAACGCATCGAGGACGGATTGGCCGCGACGCTCGGGCTTTCGCCCGAGCTGTTCGAGAAGCTGGCCGTCAGTGCGTTGATCCTGGCGATCGCACTGGTGGTGCGGTGGCTTGTGGTCGTCGCGCTGACCAGAAGGCTCGACGATCTCGGTCGGCGCTACATCGCGATCAAGACCACCAACTACGTCGTCGGGATCAGTCTCGCTTTTGTCCTGCTGCGAATCTGGTTGGGAGGTCTCACCGGGCTGGCGGCCTCGATCGGGATCATCTCGGCCGGCCTCGCCATCGCTCTTCATGAGCCGCTGACAAACCTCGTCGGTTGGTTCTTTCTCACGATGCGGCGGCCGTTCGTCGTCGGCGATCGGATCCAGATCGGTGATCGCGCCGGCGACGTCATCGATCTCCGGCTCTTCGCCTTTTCGCTTGTGGAGATCGGCAACTGGGTCGACGCCGAACAGAGCACCGGCCGGATCCTGCACATCCCCAACGGCCGGATCTTCAAGGACGCTCTGGCGAACTACACCCAGGGATTCAACTTCATCTGGGACGAGATCCCGGTGACGGTGACATTCGAGAGCGACTGGCGGGGATAGGAATTTGCTTTTCCATACCATCGAGCGGATAGGGTGCCAGGCTTTAGGATCTTAGGAAGTTTGCACCAGCCAATGCTGCCCTCGTCAACTTCCTAAGATCCTAAAGCCTGGCACCGAAACCTGCTTGACAAGCGCCTTCTAATGGGTGGCACCGAAATCTTTCAAGGAAGAGGCGGAAGGAGAAAAGTACGTCGCCCGTCTTCGTGCGGTAGCTCAACGAGATGGCCTGACCGTCTACGCCTGGTGCCTGCTATCGAACCACTACCACCTTGCGGTCCGAACCGGAGCGGTTTCGCTGGACCGACCGATGCGTAGTCTTCAGCAGCGGGTCACACGGGGGGTCAACGCACGCCATCAGGTGTATGGTCCACTGTGGCAGGGGCGCTATCGCGCGAAAATGGTCAAAGACCAGCGATACCTTGACCAACTGCTGATCTACATCCACCTCAATCCGGTTCGGGCAGGTTTGGTCGGTGACCCCGCCCAATACCGGTGGAGCGGCCACCGGGAGCTTCTTGGAAAGGTCAAGAACCCGATCGTTGATGTCGACGAGGTGCTGAGAGTGTTCGGCACGACTCGCAGGACAGCCCGGGCCGCCTACGTTCGGCGTCTGAAAGGCTCACTCGAGGAGACATGGGTAGGTGAGGAACCCGGACGTCTTCCCTGGTGGAGGTTGGGACGACCTCCGAAGGGTGAAGATGAAGACCCGGAGACCGCAATCAGAGTGAGACGGGCACGCGAGGAGATGGGCCCGGAGTGGCGGCCCTCGTTCGATGCCGGCGAGTTCATCGCTCGCGGCACCGAGCTGCTCGGGGTCAGCGTCGATGATCTGAGGGTACGCGGGCGAGCTCGACATGTCGTCGAAGCGCGAGAACTGATGATGCTGTTGGGGGTCGAGCGCTATGGTCTCAAGGTGAATGCGCTTGCCCGCGAGCTGCGGAAGACGCCTGACGGGATGTCGCAGACGCTGGCTCGCGCTGTTCGACGACGCGCCGGCGAAGATGAGTTTCTTCGCAGGATCAACGAGCTGGATCGCCGGATTGCGGGCGGGGAAGGTGGGTGAGGTTGACTTGTACCGTAATAGCGTGCCTGGCACCTTTTCGGTGGCACCTTTTTCCTTTTTCTTTTTTGGCACCTTTTTGTTCGTAACTCCGTACCGGGAACCTTTGGGTCACTGCTCCAACGCGCGGAGGAATTCGTGTCCGGGAGCGAGCGTGGTGCCGGCGGGAAATGCGCCGCGGAAGCTTCGACCCGCCTCGTCGTCTTCGGCATGGAAGATGACGGCGTCCTCCTTGATGGTGAGCATCACCCGCAACTGGTCGAGGTTTTCCGGGTTCACGGCAGTCGGATCTTCGGACAGGACCACGAAATCGGCCAGCTTGTCGACCTCGATCGAGCCCTTGTCCCCTTCTTCGAAGTGTTGCCAGGCGGGCCAGATGGTCATCGCCTTGAGGGCGGTCATGACATCGACCCGCTGCCACGGCCCGAGAATGTCGCCGGACCGCGTGCGGCGGGTCACCGTGGCGTCGAGCACGCGCATGCTGTCCGGAAAGGCCACAGGGGCATCGTGGTGCGTTCCGAATTTCATCCCCCGCTTTCTGACCCAGCCGGTGGGCGAGATGTCATCTCCTCGGATCGGCCCGACGGTGTGATCCCGGTGCCAATCGCCCCAGTAAAAGGTGTGCATGGGAAACAACGACGGGAAGATATCGAGGCGCTGGAGCGCATCGACCTGATCCTCCCGCAGGAACTGGCCGTGAATGAGAACGGGACGCCGGTCCCCTTCGCCGTGTCGTTTTCTGGCGGCGCCGACCGCCGCGAGCAGCATGTCGGATGCGCCCTCGCCGTTCGCGTGGGTGAGGATCTGGATGTCGTTTTCGAAGGCCCAGTCCACCGCGTCGACCACCTGGTCCATCTTCGCCGAGGCATAGCCGGCGTAGCCGGGCGGGTACTCGCCCACCGGATCGTAGTAGGGCCGGTCCCGCAGGGCGGTGAAGCCCTGCGGCGAGCCGTCGATCGTCAGCTTCGCGCCGCCGACGCGGACGCCGTTCTCATACGTGCGGGATGCGTTCGCCGCGATGTAGTTCCGGTCGATCAGCACGTCGGGGTAGACCACCACGTCGATCGGGAAGATCCCCTCGGCTGCCCCGCTCTTGGCAATCTCGGTCAGCTCGGGCGTCGCCCGACCTTCCTGTGCGGTCGTATAGCCGAAGCTGGCCCAGAGCTTCGCCCCCGCCCGGGCGAAGGTTGTGAACTCGCTGGGGCCGAAATCGCTCATCAATCCGCCGAGCGCTACGAAGAACGCATTCTCCTCGAGAACCCCGTCCGGCTCTCCGTCCGCGCCGCGACGGATGACGCCGCCGTCGGGATCAGGGGTGTCGGCCGAAAAACCGACGCGCCTCAGGGCCTCGGTGTTCGCGACGCCGAAGTGGCCCGATTGGTGCACGATGATGATCGGCACATCCATCGAGACCCGGTCGAGCTCCTCCCGTTTGGGATGTCTACGCTCGGCCAGCTGAGACTGGTCGTAGCCAAAACCGACAATAAGGTTGACGGAAGCAACACTGTCGGCATTTGCCTCCACCCACGCCGTGAGCGTGCCGATGAGCGACGGAATATCCGTGACATCGCCGTCGGGCGGGGCCAGCAGGTTGGCCGAGAGCGCTTGGAGACCGCCCATGATCACGTGTCCGTGACTGTCCACAAAACCCGGCAGCAGGGCGCCGCCGTTCAGTTCGAACAGCTCGGTTTCCTCCCCGCGGTACTGCATCACCTCGGAAGCCGGCCCGACCGCCAGAATCCGTCCGTCTTTGACGGCGACGGCCTCCGCCCGGGGTGAGGCTGGGTCCATGGTCAAGATCGGTCCGCCCCGATAGATGGTGTCGGCGCCATCCGGATCGGCGGCCCCGACCGAGGAGAAGGCGAAGACGAGAATCGCAGAGATCGCCAGCGTGACCGGGCGATGGCGAGCGACGGCGGCCGAGTATCCGTCGACTCTCTGCCTGAAGATTGCGAAGGCGGCATGTGGTGCGTTCATGGCGGTTGCTCTCCGTTTTGTGTCGGACGCCACAACCGTCGACTGCCCCTGAAACTTCCGGCTGAAACTGATCCGATCGGCATTGGTTCACCGCAAACGTGGCACCCATCTATCGGCGATCACCCACGCTGCCACGGCCAGCGGCCATTCATCTCGAGACTGGTTGTCCAGGTCACTACGATACGGATGGCGACCATGAAGACCAGCAGCCCCATGCTCTGCGCAGTCGGTTCAATCGTGGTGGTCTTGACGATCGTCGCCGCCACCAGCACGTCCAGACCGATGAGGATCACCCGCCCCAACGCGCGGCGATAGGAACTTAGAGCCGCCGTGTCGCCGCGCAACAACCGTCGACCCCAGATCAGCGTGGCGAGCACGAAACCGAGCACCAATAACCCGGCGGCAGCCAGTTCCAGCATCACCATCACGGTGTGAACCGGGCCGGTCATGACGTCATGCATCGGCTTTGTTCCCTTCGGCTTTGGGCTGCCACGGCCAACGACCCTCCAACTGCAGGCTGGTGGTCCAGCTCACGATGGTGCGCAGGACAACGAGGAAGGCCAGAACCGTCAATGACATGTAGGACGACTCCACCGTAATCGATTCGATGACGTCGGCGATGACGAGAATCTCCAAGCCCAGCAGCATGTTCATGCCGAGGCGTGAACGAAACGCCACAAACGCTTTCTCCCGGTCGGTGGCACGCCGGGTGAGGATGTATGCCACTGAGGCCCGGATGAAGCCGATGGCAATCACCAGCACCGCAAAGAGTTCGATGATGCTCGTGGCGAATTCCAGCCCTTGGCGAATGTGCTCGATGATGTTCATTGACCGATTTTAGTGTAGTGCTTCACTGTTAACGGCACAAAAGACGGCGAGAATTGATCTCATACTTCGTTACAAATCCTCGCGAGGTGTACAACCTCGCTGCGGTTTGCGCCTCGTCTGAGGCTAATTTCGCCACTTTTGTTCTTTTCAGCGTACGTTCAAGCTTCCAACATAAGTGCCGTGAACAATGAAGCATTACACTAGTCACCTTCTCGAGGTAGTCGAGGATCTCTTCCGTCATCGGTTATCGCTCCTAACTGACGCAAGTCACGACCGCCGCCTTGCCCCAATCCGGGGCAAGGCGGGTGTCATTAAGACATCACAATTAGTTCGGCCAGCGCAGCGGCATCGGCGTAATCGGCGCACGTGGCTCGCGACGTTCGGTCAGCCCGTTCTGGCGGAGGCGCCAGAAAAACTGGCCAAACCGGTCCTGACCAAAGAACCCTTCGCCCCGAAAGACCATCAGCGGCACGCCGCCGTGGCCCGCCTGCAGCTGAAACTTCGCGTTCTCCTGCCAGACAGAGTCGACGGTCTCGGTCTCATTGCGGATCATCTCGATCATCGCATCGTAGTCCCAACCCGCTTCCTTCAGATTGGTCTCCACGTGATCGGGCCACCAGTCATAGCGTCCGCCCCAGATGGTTTCGTGAACAATATGCTGAAACTCAAGCGACCGATTCCATATCTCGGCCACGTTGGCAAGACGCACGAGCCACGAAATATGTGGCTGCTTTTCGAGCGGGTGGACCAGGTTGTCGGCCGATTCCGGCGGGAAGCCATTCTGCCAGATCGGATCGGGATTGGGCCATCTGCGCTGGATTCCATGGTATTGGCCGGAACGCCGAAAATCATTGACACCGTCGGCCCACTTGTACCAGCGACCGGATCCGGCCTTGCCGCCTTTGTGCCGGGTGCGCACGGCAACCGGGAAAATCGTCCGGATGCGCATATCCACGTTGTAGTTGGAGTGGAGATACACCAGCCGCGGAAGTGTCAGCGAACTGTAGGGGCTGCGCATCGACCAGCACACATCGACCTTCAGAGGATTGTCTTCAGTAACAACATCGGTCAACGGCACATTGTAGCCTTGCCTCTGGGCGTGGACCTCGTCATTGTAGGTTGCCCAGTTCCAGTTGTCCTTGGGCACTGGCGGATTTTCCGCATCCGGCACCGGCGGCAAGTCCGGCGCGGCGCACCCTTCCGCTGGCCAGTCGGAATCCATTGATGTCAGTTTATCGATTACTTTTTGGTCTATCTTGGGCATTGCGTTTCCTCCACAGAGATGGTTGGACAAACTACCTGGTCAACAAATAGTAAGTTTGTCGACCTGATAAACGAAGGGTATCTCTCGATTTCGTAGTCATTCGGGGTTCTTTTCGAGTCTTTCATCCTTGCCCATTGTTCTGTCCTTTCGGGGTTGTGGTCCATGTATCGACCGGTTGGCCGATCACCAGGCTCGGGATGCTACTGAAGCGTCTCGGCCGCTCGATTGAAGTGCTCGTTTGCCTTGTCCAGATGTCGTTGCGCCGAGTCGACATCGCCCTTGTCGAGATCGCTCAGGGCCTTGTCGAGCGCGTCGGAACCGTCGTTGATGTCGTCGATGGCGCCCTGATTCTCGCG
>Ga0209475_10001421_pt1 | contig 30572 bp, 40 predicted proteins | sample tdDd471_FD_187128 | JGI IMG/M metagenome (GOLD analysis project Ga0209475, IMG submission 187128) | Marine sediment microbial communities from the Atlantic coast under amendment with organic carbon and nitrate - tdDd47.1 (SPAdes)... | ecosystem: Environmental > Aquatic > Marine > Coastal >... | reverse complement strand
ATGCCCGAAAGGATTTAGTAGAGGAAACTGTCCTGAGTGTACTTGTGTTGATGGTGTACTGAAGGCAACAAAGAAAGACAAGCGTAACTGGAAAGACAGATACGATAAGTACGAGGATCGGATGCGGTTTTTCGTACCCGAATTACAGGAGTTTTGCTTAAAGGAACGGCATGAAGAAATTGAAGAAATGGTGCGAGAAGTACAGTCAGGCAGAACTCGCAAGAAGAATGGGAGTAACACCCTCCGCTGTTAATCAGATGCTTAACAAGCAAGTGCCAGCAGAGAGAGTTATTCAAGTGGCGCGGATTACCCGCATAGCTAAGAGAGATTTAAGGCCCGATTTATACGCATAGAAAAAGCCCCCGAAGGGGCTTTATCCCGCCAGGAAAGGATGGTGTGGGAGGGGCGGGACAAGGAGATTATACATGGATGCAACACAGATGAACAAACACGATGATGTGAACAGGCTGAAAGAGCAGAACGAAAGGCTTTTATCACACATCGAAAAGCAAGGTCATTTGATTAGCCTGATGCGTGAAGGTGCTGAAATCAAAGATGGTCTGATTAAACTGCTGAATGAAAAGATTGCCAGATTGGAGGGAAGGGAATGAGTGAGAAGTATGAGGTTTTACTTGTTACTGGAGAGGAGCAAGTAGAGAAGTCATTTCCTTCCTCATCTTTGCCTAGCCCTTCCTTGCCTAGCTCTTCCCAGTCTATCCCTTCCTCTCCACACCTAGTCGGTGAGGCTGAGAGTCTTGAAAAAGCAGGGGTTTCAAGCGAAAGTGATTACAAAGAAAGGCAATCAATTCTTAAAGGAGAGGGAAGAATGAGCGTACTGAAAGACTTTGGTGAGGAACTTCTGAAAGTCCAGGTTAAGGACACAGGTTTAATCACGGTGAGTTACAAGAAAAGCACAGAGCCTCGTCAATTGATCCTGACAAGGAAGGAAGCAAGCTGGCTCTCAAAGGAACTAGACAAGGCTCACAAGGAATCAGTCTGTTCTCAGTTGACCGAAGTGAAGTCTGGAGGTAACTATAAGGTTTAACCTTAAAGCTGACTTCAATGTTGCAGAGCAATTTTACATAGGGTATAAAAAGAAACGCCCACACCAGAAAGGTAATGGGCGTATCGGGTTACAGTTTGACGGCTGCCCGAATGAGTGAATTTTCCTATCTCATCATGCCGCTGTCAACCTTTTCCAGAAGGTGCGAGGCCCTCCTAAAAGAGCCAGTCGGGGACGGGGCGCGAGAAAGCGAGACAGAGCCAGAGACTCTACACATCCCCCAAAAGCGTTGCCTAGACGCGATGGATAGCAAGATCGGTGCTAAACGACACTAGGTGGTCACTCAGTCTAATGACCCGACTGTGTTTCTCTTTGTCTGAAGGAAATGGATATGGCAATCCACAAACCTGCTAAACGAAAAACGTGAAGACACCAAAAGGATTAAGAAATGAGCAATCAACTACCAGACGGATTTGAGATTAATCAGAAAATGAGAGAGTGGGCTGCAAGCAAAGTGCCAACACTCGATATTGATTATTACCATGAAGAGTTTTGCGACCATTGGCTTTCAAACGGAAAGAAGAAAAAAGATTGGGAAGCAACATGGCGAAACTGGATGCGAAGAACCGACAACGGATCAGCACCAGGAGTCAGATTAAATCAGGTTAGACGATTGTCTTTTTCAGGAACAAACGTAGTGAACATGACTGATGGAATGCGAAAAACGATAGACAATTTACAGGATTTCGTTAATGGAAAATAAAGCAAAATTCGCTGAAACAATGGCAAGCACTTGGGCTATTTATTATCCCGATAAAGAACTACCACACATCACAGTGAAAGGTTATTGGGAGGTTTTGAACAAGTACACCGAAGAGGCTTTTTCAAAAGCCATTGTTCAACACATCCAAAGGGGTAAGTTCTTTCCCAAACCTGCTGACCTGATTGAACTGATTGAAGGCACAGACAGCCAGAATGCCGGAAGTGTGTGGGCCAGTTTAATTGCCTTTGCAGAGAAGGGAACGGGTGAACGTCCAAAGCTGGATGCGAAAACAGACAGAGCCGTGTCAGCTATAGGAGGCTGGACAACCATCTCCCATTGTCCCTATGCCCAATTGCAGTGGGTGGAAAAGCGATTCAAAGAAGCCTACGACTCTGCAAGTTCCGAAGAACGTAGGGAAGCACTAAGTCTTGGATTTGAACCTAAGAGGATTGAAGCATGAGTCTTCCACTATGCGGATGCTGTGGTGGACACTTCAAGCCCAACCACCTGTCAGACTACCTTTGCAAAACCTGTACCGAATGGCAGGGCATACTTCCAAAGGGTTACAGAAGACCACCATACGTTTCTGATCCTGAGAAAGCACAAGAAGTTCAGCAACGATGGGAGGCGTATCGTGAGGCGTAACCACACAGGCCACAGGGTAGGTGAGGCCCACCAAAAGGCTAAGCTGAGTGATGAGGATGTAAGGGTGATGAGGGAAATGCGAGAGGAAAAAGGATGGTCGTATGCAAAACTCGCAAAGCATTTTGACTGCGGGGAAAGCACGGCAAGGGATATAATCAAATACAGAACCAGGTGGTACGCATGAAGGTTCTAGATTTGTTTTCTGGAATAGGTGGCTTCAGTTTGGGGCTTGAACGCGCCGGATTTGAAACCGTTGCTTTCTGCGAGATTGAGGAATTTCCCCGAAAGGTATTGGCAAAGCATTGGCCTGATGTGCCGTGCTACGAAGATGTGAGGGAGTTAACAGGTGAACGACTTAAAGCAGACGGAATCTCAGTTGACCTTATTTGCGGGGGATACCCATGCCAACCATTCAGTAGCGCCGGGAAGCGAGGAGGCGAGAACGATGACCGCCATCTCTGGCCGGAGGTTGCTCGACTTATATCAGAAATTCATCCCGACTTCTGCCTTTTCGAGAATGTTGCTGGGCATATCACTCTGGGACTCGACCAAGTGTTATCTGACTTGGAAGGACTTGGCTACACCTCAGAAGCGTTTGTTATTCCGGCTTGTGCCGTCAATGCCGTCCATCGCAGAGACAGGGTCTGGATTATTGCCCACTCCGACAACGCAGGAAACAGCGCATCCAGACGCGGAGCTAACGGAAACGGGGCGCAGGAAGTCAAAGGACGGGAAAACGAGTCACAGCCTCAATCTGTTGGACACAATGAGGATGCTGCCTACTCCTCAAGCATCCGACAACAGGGACAGGGGCAATCTGAGCAATCAATCGGTGCAGAGGCGCATTCGGATTGGGAAGCAGGTTTCACTGGGTCAATCTGTGAGCAACGTGTCAGGGAAACTGAACCCATTATTTGTGGAGGCAATGATGGGGTTTCCAGAAAACTGGACAGACATCGGCTGAAAGCACTAGGGAATGCAGTAGTCCCACAGATACCGGAAATAATTGGTCGGGCAATAATGGAGATGGACAATGCAGCAGGAAATTAACTTCACACCAATAGCCCGTAGAAATGACCCTCAGACTTCACAGATTGCCGCAGAACGTACAAACAAGGGCAAGAGGGGTGCTGATATGGGTTATATCGTTCAATTTGTTAAATATAATCCTAGGAAGACGGTAGGAGAAATCTGTCAATTGTTAATAAATCAGGGCATATCGTTTCACAAGGTCACTACCTATCAGAAGCGGCTCTATGATGCTGCTGGACAGAATCTTATCCGCAGTGTGGGCGAGAGGAAGTGCGAGGAAACGGGTCATAAAGCGAGGGTGTGGGTATGTTCATAACAGACCAGATGTGCGAGAAAGCCATTCACCAATTGAGGGACAAGGCTGACGAATACGGGATGCTGAAAGGGAGGGTGGCTGCAACGGATCACGAGAGGAAGATTGTACGCGCACAGCTAATCTTAGAAGCCCCAGACGGTTCAGTATCGTACAAAGAGAGTTGGGCTGAAGCGCATGAGGATTATATCAATGCGGTGAAAGACCATGCTGATGCTGTTACAGACTTTGCGACTATTCAAACAAAGATGAAGGCAGCTGAAATCTGGACAGAAGTGTGGCGCTCATTGAATGCCAGAGGGAACAGGGGGCATTTATAGTGGGAATTAAACGCACCACAGCAGATATAGCCTTCTCCAAAGCAGTCAGAGAGTCATTCGATTGGGAGTGTCAGGTATGCCATTCATACGGTAAGCACAATCCGGCAATGATGGATTGCTCCCACATAATCAGCAGGGCAAACAGGAGAACCAGGTTCACTGTAGATAACGCGATTTGTTTGTGCCGTAGCTGTCACGAGAAGATGGGTAGAAACACTTTAGAACACGCTGCACTGGCCCAAGATGTATTAGGCGAGGACAGATATTGGGCGTTGAAGCGTAAGGCTAATACGGTGAAGAAGATACCCAAGACGGTAGAGAAGCAGATAGCCAAGCACTACCGGAATGAGTTGAAGCGGATTGAAGACCTTAGAAATTGCGGTCATCGCGGGATTATTAAATTGGAGGATTGGGAAGTGTCGGAAGATTTTACAGATTAGGTATATGCCGCAATGTGGTACAATGGTTGAATGCGAACCACGACCACTAAACTGGTTCTAATAGCCTTTGGGGGATACGCTATAGCTGTAGCTGTGCTGTTATGTCTGATGACGGTTCTATCATAATCCGTAAAGTTGCCAAGACCGTATCCTATTTCTTGGGTGCGGTCGCTGCTGTCGTTGTATCCATGACCACCATATCCCCGTTCTGGCCCGATCAATGGACGATAGCGTCTAAGCATTGGACAAAGAGTTTTTTTGAAGAAGAGTATGCTCCATCCATTAACAAGGTGGATGAGATGTACAAGATTGAGGTGCTGAAACAAATAACTTACTACAAGCGCAGGGAGTGCAAGGACAAGGCTGATAGCACGGACACCCTGAGACTGTCTGAATGGTACGGTATGCATCGTAAGGAGTTTGGTCACGACCACAAATACTTATCCATGACGCTAGAACAGGCTTGTGAGGACGCTGGAGTGAGCTTGCCCAGATGAATATCACACTTGTCCGATACTGCTACACCAACACAGAGACTCTAGGTGCTTTGATTGTTGGGGATACTGAGTTCCATACCATTGAGAAACCGTGGATCAAGCACTCTGCTCCAGGTGGCAAGCCTTTTGAATCCTGTATTCCTGATGGAGACTACCGATTAGAGCCGTTTGAACGGACTAATGGTGACACTGTGTACTGTATGGTGAGCGAGGAATTGAATGTATGGTTTGATGAGGATGACCGTCCTAACCTATCTGGACGCTATGCTTGTCTTATTCATAGTGGCAACTGGGCCAAAGATGTCGTGGGGTGTGTTGCATTGGGATTGGGTAAGACCGTAGATGATGCGGGTAATCCAATGGTAACTAGCAGCAAGACAGCTATGACGAGGTTTCACGAGCTATTACCTATGGATGACAGTCACACACTGACTATTCGTAGTGTAAGAGCCAAAGACTGATGTGGATAAATGGGTATTCGCGGTTCTGACGGACTTAAAGGAGCGACCGCTGACTACAGCGATTATTTTGCTTCTGGCGCTTCTTCAAAACGTACAGGACAAGAACCGTCTGAGGATGATGCGGGACACACAGGAGGAGTTGAATCATCTCCAAGTAGAGGTGTTGTCATTGGATTCCCGCATGACGCAAGAAGTACACCGGACGAATATCAAAGTTTTGGATTCCGATTTGGAGGTGTTGAGTTTACTGCGAGAATTGCGGTTGGAGGAGAACAAGGAAAGTCCGACTTTTATGAAAGTTATTATCTCCAACAAACTCAATCAGAAAGAGAGGAACGAGGGTATGATAGACCAGTTGGAGTCGCGGCTAGAGTCCGATATTTCTGTGCTAAAATTAAGGCAGGATTACAGAAATCAATCGCATCGGTTAGATTTGGAGTCGGGATTTTGAAGCAGATGAACTGGAGACAACGGGGAACGGTGTTGGTATCGCTGTGTACCATGCTGTATTTGGTGAGCCATCTGTACATTGAGTTGGTGGTGATGTTCGCATGATTGTTCAAGGTGCTATCGGCTTAGCGGCTCAGGTGATTGGTTTATTCGGTCAGAGGGGTAAGGCTACACAGGAGGCTATTCAAGCCCGTATAGCCAATATGGAGCGGTCTTGGACGGATGAATTCATCGTAGTGATCTTCTTCTCTCCCTTAGTTGTGATGTGGTTCAGTCCAGAGCGGGCCAATGCTTGGGTAGAGAACATTGACAAGATGCCGGAATGGTATGTAGCGATGGTGGCTGGCATAGTTTCAGCCGTTTTTGGTTTAGGTAAGTTAAATGGAAGGTCGAAATGAGATTTGAGGGTGAACAGAATTTCTTTGGGAAGGTGCATTGCGACATTGTGGATGGTTCGCTAAAACCTACATCACGCAACCAAAACCGCTTAAACACAGGCGTTTCAAGAGTGACGGTATCAGCACCTATTGCATCTGTGGAATTGAGCGAGAATATGATTCAGCAAGGCGTATTCCTGCCAGACGGGAAGGTTTACGATGACAATCAATTTTATGTGCAGAATCGCTCACCTGTGATTGTGGATATTAACGATGGTGACTTCATTGTGAAGAAGAAACCTGGCAAGAAGAAAGTCAATAAAGACGATGAGTGACGCTGAACAGGCGTACACCGAGCTAGGTGAAACCCATAGGGGGAGCTATGAAGGACGTAGTTAGACAGTACATCAAGACAAACGCATGGGATATTGTGATACTTGTCCTGCTGACCATCATTGCTGTAAACACAGCGATTATTGCCATTAACTCAATAGCCTCAATGCCTGTAGAGCATTGCATTGATGGTGAGACTTACATCGAGTTTGGGAATGGTGCAGCCAAAGCGGATAAACCGTGCAAATTCTGAGCTACCTAATTGGGATACTGTCGGGATTCTTTACAGTTGTAGGGATTCTGACGGTCGTGCTGTGGTGGCGAATGCTGAAGCAACCAGGAATAGACGATAGCAATATCTTTAATTGCCTGAGAATCTATTGGTTTGTGATGACCAAACCGCATTTATTCATAGATCGGATGCCGTGGTTGGCGAGGGATGAGGGCGATAATGTCTAAGGGCCAGAAGTCAGATGAATAGACGGGATTTTAATAAACTCTTGGCAGGAGCAGCAGTATTAGCTGCAAGTCCTGCTATTGCTATGCCTGATGAACCTTTCGTTAGTGGGGAGACAGCATCACAGTCATTCACTTGGAAGCAGAACGGCATTGATATTATTGATACCCAAGAGTTTAGAGTAGATAGACTTTGTTATCTACGAAACAGAACTATGTCCAGAGAAGGCTCAAACAATGTCTATGAGTATTGTGAACTGATAGAAGATGGTGATTCTTCATGGGAGGATTGGAATAAAAGGGCTAACAGTGCTGCCAGAAAGATAGGCATTAAGCTATGAAGGGCCAGAAGTCAGAGATGGCATCGGTAGACCGTCACAAGCCTAAAACTAAGTATCTCAGAGCAGATAACGGTAAGGGTAGTGGTAGACGTAAGGGTGACGATGCTGAAGCCTACAAGGACAATTTCGATAAGATTAAGTGGGGTGTGAGGAATGAACAGACGTAACTTCCTAAAATCAGGACTTATCGCAGTAGCAGCAAGAATGGGAAAGGCATGGGATAGAGTGTTCGACCGTGATATTATGCGCATATACACTCAATCAGGTGCATAAAACGGAGGTCTGAAATGCCTCAGAAATCAAAAACATCCGAGCGCAAAGAAGGGAAGAATACGGGTAATGCCGGAAAAGGGCGCGTAAAAGGGACTAAGAACAAGGTCACTGCTAACGTCAAAGAGAACATTCTCTGCGTATTTACAAGGCTAGGTGGCACAGCAGCAATGGCTGATTGGGCTAAAGAGAATCAGACAGAGTTCTATAAGTTCTATGCAAGACTCGCTCCCAGAGAGGTAGAGGTAAAAGCTGAACACAGGCATATCCGCTCAAGGGAAGAGATTGAGAAGGACATAGCAGAACTGGCCTCAGTTATTAAACGGGATGACTCTGGACGATCAGACACTACAACGCATTGATACTCTGCTAGAGGAATACAAAGACCACCAGAGAATGCGTAAGAGGGAGTATCCGTGGGATTGGTACGATTGGCAGAAAGCCTACTTCCGTAGTTCTCTAGCTCATAGCTCAACACTCCTACTCGCTGGCAACCAGGTTGGTAAGTCTCAATGTGCAGCGTATGAAGACGCGCTAGACCTAACGGGAGACTATCCCGAAGATTGGGAAGGGTTCAAATACGAGCATCCCATAACCCTATGGCTATTCGGTGTATCCTCAGAACAGCTTAAAGACGTACTCCAGAAGCAGTTATTTGGTGAGTTAAGCCCTGATGGTGTGTTTCAAGGTGGTTGGGTGCATCCTGATGAGATAGAGGACTTCACACGCTCCAGAACGGTATCAGGACTCGCTACAGAGGTTAGGGTAAAGCACAAGAAGGGTGGGTTCTCCACCTGTAGGCTATTCAGCTATACACAGCTATCAACGGGTAAGGAGTCATTGCCTGTAGCTGGTTCAGTTGTGGATAAGATTCGGGGTGATGAGCAGCCTCCAGATATGCTTTTGGGTCAGATGGCAGTGCGTACCATCAATGGCTGTAAGGGCAAGGGTGGTAAACGTAAGTTCACACTCACACCGGAATTGGGTGAGACTCAGATCATTATCAGCTTTATGAAGGACAAAAAGCCTTCACAGGAGTTGATTGGCCCTGTGTCTTGGGATCAAGCACCCCATCTCACACCGGAGATGCAGAAGGATATTCTGGCTGATATTCCTCCCCATGAACATGATATGCGTAGGTTGGGTGTGCCGTACTTTGCGGGTGGCTTGGTGTATCCCATAAGTGAGGACAGAATCAAGATTGACCCTATTCAGATACCGCATTGGTGCAAGGTGTTGCGGGCTATCGACTTTGGCTCAGACCATCCCACAGCTATAGCTTGGGCTGCATATGACCCTGAGAATGACATCATCTACATCACCAACACCTATCGGAAGAACCTGAGAAACCTACAGACCGAACACGGTCAGGACGTTAATCCCATTGGCATTCATGCTATAGCAGCCAATTCCAAGTGGCGGCATTCACCATTAGTCACACCGCACGATTTCGATCAGGACAAGGGAACGGGTTTATCGCTTAGGGATTTGTATAGAGATGCGGGGATAACGAGGACGATAGACTTCACAAACCCCGTACCGAATCCCGATAAGACCAAGAAGCCACCGAGAAACATTCTGGTAGAACCAGGCATCCAAGCAGTGTACGACCGGATGACAACGGGAAGGTTTAAGGTCTTTTCGACTTGTGTCGAGTTTTTTGACGAATTTAGGAGTTATCACCGAAAGGATGGTAAAATCGTGAAGGAACGTGACGATGTGATGGATGCAGTGCGTATGGCCTCACAGATGGTGGCTCACCGTGGAGTACCGATTAATGACAATCACAGACCAGTAAAGGTTGTGGGTACTCTTAGGGGTTAGCTATGAAGATGGATCACGATATTGCAGTTTCCTATTACAAGCTGCTGGATGCAGGGCAGAGTAACTGGGACAACAAGGATGAGGACATTGCCCGCTATATGTGTCCTGAGAGGTCGGGCTTTGTAGGTGAGAAGGCAGAGGGTGAGCAGAAGACCCAGTATCTGTTTGATTCCATAGGGATGACATCACTGGATGACCTGTCCAACTATCTAGGCTCTGTAGTGACTCCCAGTGGGATGGATTGGTTTGCTCTACGGTTTAAGAGCAAGGATGCCAGTAATAGCAATGCGGGTAAGAAGTGGCTTCAAGAGTCTACCCGCCTAATGCACACAGAAATCCATGAATCCAATTTCTTGGCTGAAGTGCAGGAGTTCTATAAGGATTATCCTGCTTTCGGTACGGGTTCTATGCAGTGCCTAGAGAAGAAGAAGTACGGGGAATATGACGGTCTAGCCTTCAAGACCATTCATCTGAGGGAGCTATCAGCCTTAGAGAACGAGAACACTGATGTAGATATGACGATTCGCGGCTTTGATATGACTGCGAAACAGATACAGCAGAAGTTTGCACACGATCCCAAAGCGAATAAGTCAGCGATTCCGTTAGAGGATGCTGACAATCCCACACAGAAGTATCGCGTTATTCACATCGTATGGCCCAGAGACAAGGGCGATATTGATGAGAAAGCCTTTGGTTACGAGGATGTACCTGCTGACAAACTCCCTTGGGGTTCGATGTGGATTAACTACACCATGAGTAATTCTGGTGGTACAGGGACGTTGAAGGAGTCCGGTTACTACGAGCCTCCGAGAACTGTGGTGAGATGGGGTAGGAATACCGATAGTACCTTTAGAGGTTACGGACCTGGACAGAAGGCAATGCCTGACATTAAGACGTTGAATGAGGCTAAGCGTCTTGAGATGAATGCATGGGAGAAGACGATTGACCCTCCTATGAAGACTACCCGCAACAACATTCTTGGTGATATGAACATTGCAGCAGGTAAGTTGACTGAGATGGAGGATATTAACGACTTGCAGCCTATGATTAACGGAACTGACTTCCGGTTGACGATGGTAAAATCGGATGAATTGAAAGCCTCTATCCGTGAAACCATGTATGTGGACATCATCCGCGAGCCATTGGGTGATAGCGGTCAGAAGACTGCGTATGAGATTGCTAAGCGTATGGAACGTGCTTCTCGTCTATTGGGGCAGGGTACGGCTAGACTGCGCTCTGAGTTCTTAGATTGGCTGGTTAAGCGGGTATTTTCGATCATGTGGCGTAATGACCGACTTCCTGAGTTCCCAGAGGAACTGGTTGAGATGGAAGTTGAGTTGGACATTCGCTATGTGAGTCCGTTGGCTATCAGTCAGGCTACAGCAGGATTGGAGTCTATGGATGCCTTCTTTGGTCGTATGCAGGGAGCGGCAATGGCTATGAGTCCACAAGACCCTTCACAGTGGGAAGGTTGGGATTGGGTGAATACTGAGGGTTTTGTGAAGGAGTTGGAAGACCGTCAGAACATCCCTGCTTCAATGATTCATCCGAAAGACGCTGTTGAGGCTAAGCGTCAGGCACAAGCGGATGCCGCTGCACAGGCCACAGCAATGGGTCGGGCAGAGCAAGCGAGTAACATTGTGAAGAATGTAGGTGCTGGAGCGGGTGAGGATGCGGCTAAGCAGACTGTTGCAGACATAAGGAGTGCGAATGCCCAATAAGGCAGACTATGAGTTGTATGACTTCATGGAGGTCAATACACACTTTAGGCAGGAGGTTGAACGTGGAGCAATGAGAAAGCCCGTCAAGCCGAAGGGTGACGTTTCACATGAAACCATGATTTTTGAAGAAGGTAGACGTAGCAGGGATTATGAACTGTGGTCACGCTATGTAGACGTAAAGCAAGAGATTGAACGTAGGACATTGATTAAGGAGTAGCATCGTGGAAAAGTTGGACAAAACAACACAGCAGAATATTGTGACTCTATGTAAGTTACTAATGGAAAATGGCAAGGATATGCCAGATGACATAAGAAACACTGTCATCCGGCAGATTGAGATGATGATGATGAGTAGTCGACCTGTTTATGTGAATGAAAAAGAACTTTTGTCAGACCCTATTAAGAAATGGAATTATTAAGGAGTGGCATCGTGAGTGATTGGTTAGAAGGTCTGGAGCTATCAGACGAGTTGAAAGCCAATGAGACTTTGAAGCAGAGTCCGTCATTGGAACATGCGCTAAATCGTGTTGTGGAGAGCCGCAGTCAGCTATCTAAGGCTATTATTCCTCCAGGTGATGATGCGCCAGAGGATAAGCGTCAGGCATTTGAGAGCAAGATTCGGGATATGGGTTTTGTGCCTAAAGGTGATGAGAGTGCTGTAGACAAAGCACCGGATTCCCCTGATGGTTATGAGTTTGAATCCTTTGCTGAAGATGATGCGCGTAAGGCTTTTCTGGATCAGCAGATTGAAGCTGAGCGTAAGGCATTGCATGGTCAGGGTGTTGGCAAGCGTACTGCTGAGAAGATTCTGAAAGCCCGTAAGGATGCATTTGAGTCTAATTGGGCCAACATGAATGAATCAGCGACTCAGGCTGCTGAGGCTTTGAAAGAGAGGTTTGGTGCTGATTATGCTAAGATTATGGCGAATGCCAACAAGGGTTCAGAGTATTTGGGTAACATCGTTGGTCTGACAATGGCTGACGGTAGTGTAGTTCCGGTGGAGAGTAACGAGAGGTTCGTAGAGATGTTGAGTCAGACGGGTGCAAATATTGGTGAAGACGGTACAGTTGTGAGTGATGCGCCGAGTCTTCCGAGTGAGTCTGCGGAGGATTTGGAAATTGAGATGCAGATTCTTGATAAGAAGATGTATCAGCTTACTGAGGGTGATCCTGAGAAGGCGAAGATGGCGAATCAGCATTTTGAGTTGTGGCGCAAGTGGGCTGCTAAGACTCAAAATGACCCGTCCATCCTTCAGATGAGTAAAGACGAGATTTTAGCGGCTATCAATCCGTAGGGGGATTTATGAAGATCGTTTACGACTATGAGTTGTATTCGGTGTGTTTCAGTGGTCGTGATGACGGTGTATAATACGGTTTAGGGGTGGAGTGGGCTAAGCGTTCCCTGTACGCTCGCGCTCAATACCATATCTCCGAAGTGGACACCTTAGATTCATTGGATGATTACCCCGACTCGTGGACACTTTCCGCAGGTCTGCGATTTTAACTATCCTTGGTTGTGATACCTTTGCCCCTTAGTCTCTGGCTTTGGGGCTTTTTTTATGGAGTTAAATGATGAAAAGGATTAAGGGTATATTTGAAGAATTGAAGGGTGAAACTCTGGATGAGGCGTTTATTGAAACGTACAAAGCGAATCTTGAAAGACTGTCCACGAATACTGATAAAATACAGAGTTCACCTAAACTGAGGCTGGTTGTGGACAACACTGAATCAACCTAATGGGTCTAGACGTATCCCCACAAGGTATCGTCCACCTAAATGGTGAGCGTATCTGGCCCTATCCATTCAGAGGGAAGCTGTGGATAGACATAGAGGGCAAGAGCCGCCTATTGGCTGATGTGGTGTTAGAACATCACGATATGCCGAGTACGGGGCATTCCAAGCATCTGGATCAGAATCCTTTGAATTGTGCGGTAGATAACCTGGAATGGTATTACCCCAAACGTAGACGAAACCCTGTAAAGCCACCACCAACCAATAACCGATTGGGTGACGAGAAACGGAAGGTGGTGATGGAGATGAAGGGCAAGATGGATGCAGAGACTTTGGCAAGGATGCTGAAGCTGAATCCGAGGATGATTAAGGACTTGTGGTGTAAAGAAACCTGACATATACTAAGCGTATCGCTCCTTTTGGACGTAGCCCCTTCTAGGCTCGCTTCTGAAGAAAGCCGATAAAACTGCGTTAAAGCTAAGGCTCGTAAGACTCCCGAAGCTAAGACGAATAAACCTTTTTATCGTTCTTTTTTTAGGAGACAGAAAATGTCCACATCAATTAATGAAGCATGGGTTCAAAGTTTTGAAAACCGTGTACATCACTTAGGTCAGCAGGAAGTATCCCGCGCACGTTCTGCTGTTCGTAACCGCACTGGCAAAGGCCAGATTTACTCATTCGAGCGTATGGCTGCATCGGATATGACTGCATACTCCGGTCGTCACGCTGATACGCCAATTAACAACGTAGCAAGTTCTCGCCGCAACTGTACTGTTTCCACTTGGGAATGGGGTGAGTTGGTCGATAATGCTGACCTTGCTCGTATTCTGATTGATCCTGATTCTAACTACATGAAGACTGCTGCGTATGCTTATGGTCGTAAGTTGGATGAGGAAATCTTTGATGCGATGGTATCGGATTCCAAGACTACTGTAGGCACTGGTACTGGTGGTGGCGTAGGTGCTGCTGCTCCGTTTGTTGCTGGTCAGAAGATTGGTGACGGTACTGGTGCGCTGACTCTGGATGACCTACGGGGTGCTAAGCGTAAACTTGATGCTGCCGAGATTATGGGTAATCGGTACTGCGCTGTATCAGCAAAGGCTCTTGAAGACTTGCTGAAGATCACCGAAGTAACTTCAATTGACTACAACGTAGTTAAGGCTCTGGTTAATGGTGAGTTGAACACCTATCTTGGCTTTGACTTCATTCGTACTGAACTTGTACCTGGTGCGAGTGCAGACAATGTAACGGGTCAGGGTACGATGTGTTGGGTTGATAGCTCAATGGGTCTTGCCATTTCGGATGATAAGTTCACACGAGTTGGCCCTGACGCGAGCAAGAAGTTCTCTAACCGCATCTACTGCGAAACTACCTTTGGTGTAGCTCGTATTGAAGATGAAGGTGTCGTTCTTATTGACCGCGCCGCTACATAATTTGTGACACTCCACGATGTCACTACAGGGAATCCCCCCGTAAGGGGGGTGAACCTTAAAAGGAGTTAGGAATGACCACTGAGATTGAAATAGTCAATCGGGCTTTAGGACGTATCGGTGAGGCTCTTCTTACTTCCCTATCAGATTCCAATGAACGTGCGCGTCTTGCACGTTTAGAACTTGTCACTTCCAAGCAATACATTCTTCGCAGGGCCAATTGGAACTTTGCTACCCGTTGGGTTGAGTTGGCTGTTGAGTGTGATAACTGTGACAAGAATCCTTCTTTTGATTACACCTACCAAGTGCCGAATGATTGCGTTTTGGTACAGGCTGTAAAGCATCCATCTCGTGATGCGACTGTAACGACTGTTTATGACACTGGTTTGAGGAACGTAGACCGCTATGAGGTGAATGGCATCTATGTCTCCTGCAACATCAATCCTGCTCTGATTCGCTATACGAAAGATGTAGACTTGGGTCAGTGGTCGATTGATGCGACCGAAGCCTTATCATGGCATCTGGCAGCTTCACTGTGTAATGCGTTTTCAAGAAGTGCTGAGACTCGACAGTTTTGCGAGTTGAAGTATCAGGAGGCGTATAACGTAGCTCAGAACACGGATGCTAAAGAGGGTACTCACGACAGATTCCAGACGGACAATCGTCTTACGGGTACAAGGGTGGCTGGTCACAGAGTGGGCTGGTAATGGCTACCTGGACAGACTTACGCTCATTCATTCGGAGTTTGACTCAGAGGGAGTGGGGCATTGTTCAGAAGTCTTTATTCATTCACGAGACTGACCCTGATCCGCACTTTCAATATCTCCAGCCTGATTACGGTGGTTTGCGATTTACAGCACCTTCAGGGGTTCTGATTGCTGACGGGTCTAAGATTATTAATTGGCCTTCAGAGATACCTTCTACTGCAAATGTTGTCCCTAATGCTGGCTTAGGGAATATAGGGGTATTGGAGACAGGTACTTATCTGATAGGCGTTTGCTTGGTTGTTGAGTTGACTGAGAATCGTTTATTTGAGTTGACGATTGATACAGGTTCAGAAACTAAGGTGTTAGCTAAGGAAGAGCCACCTTCCGGTGGTATTGGGACTATAGCTGCTGTTGGCATATTCACTGATCCTGCTTCTGTCAGTTTGTTTATGGATTCGGATAATTCTGCCAGGACGTTTGAGGTTCTTGGTGGACAGTTTTGGGTAGGTCGCATTGGCTAAAAGACGGTACACAATTCATGCATTGAACGGGGGTGAGTTGTCTCCTCGTGTATATGGACGCACCGATATGGAGGGATTCCAGTTTGGTGGTCGTGAATGCTCTAACTTTGTCCCACGTTCTCAGGGTTCGATTTCTATGCGAGCGGGTACTAAGTATGTGGGTGATCCCAAAACCCCGTCAGATGCGAATACACGCTTGTTTGACATCAATCTGGGGGGTGATGATTCGGATGTGATTGTTGAGCTTGGAGCGGGGTATGTTCGTTTCTGGCAGAAGGGCAATCTGTTACAGGCGCAGGGGGGTGGTACGCTGGAGTTGGTTGTGCCGTATCTGTCGGATGAGTTGAAGGATGTGAACCTGACTCAGAGGGATGACCGTTTTTCTATGGTGCATCCTGATTATCCTCCGTACATCTTTGTGATTAACTCGATCAATAACGTATCGGTATCCCCCGTTCCTCAGAATCTAGTGCCTGAGCGTGACTTTAACGATGCGAATAGTCCCAATACTGTGTCATCTGTGTTTGATGTGTCGTTTACAGGCACTTGGGCTACGGGTGATTTGTTCTCTGTATCTGTGGAGAACGTGAAGAACAAGGTATTGCTTTCTGTAGATACGGGGGGTGAAACGGAGGTTGTGGGTACGGACGGTGAGACTTCCAAGATTTACGAGGTTAAGCAGTACCGTTATCTGAATGATGCAACGGGCATGGAGTCTATCATCCGTGATGCCATTCAAGATTCACAATTTATTAAGGACGGTGATGTATCTGTTCAGAGTCAGGGAGGCTTGGTATGGCGGGTGACTATGGCTGATGAGGCCGCTTCTGTGATTGTCACATTTGACGTAGTGAATACTGCTGCTGCGGGTACTGACATTACTGAAACCGTTATTACACAAGGGCAGGGCAGGGGTGAACCTGCATGGTCTTATCCTTTTGTCGTAACCAATGGTGGTAGTTGGTACACCTGTATTCAATCTCACAAAGCTACAGCGAACACTGAACCTGGTGTTGGAGCGAATTGGCAGTTGTATTGGACTCAATCTGGTTCAGAACCGTATTACGAGGCATGGCAAGCGTCTGTAGCTTGGGTGTTGGATTCCGAGTATTCCCCTTGGGATAGGGGTTTTCCTTCAGTGGCTACCTTCTATCAGCAGAGGTTGGTTGTGGGTGGTTCTCGCGCTGCTGCTGCTACTGTTTGGGGTTCACGGCTTAATCGTTACGATTATTTCATTCTGGGCTTTGATGACAATGAGGGTTATTCGTTTGATTTGGATACCCGTCAGAGTTCCCGTATTCGCTGGCTGGAATCGAACAGAGGACTTCTGATTGGCACGAGTGCTGGCGATTGGGTGATTAATGCGGGTGGTCGCTTTATTGCCCCTGCTAAGGTTAATGCGGCCCGTCAGACTGCTCGTAAGAGTAAGAAGGCTGACCCCATTATGTTGGGTCAGGAAGTCTTATACATTGAGCAGGGTGGTCGCAAGTTAAGACGGGCGCAGAGGAACTTTGATACGGGTTCGTTTGTATCACAGGATATTACTTGGGCTAGTGAGCATTTAGCCAAAAGAGGCATTAAGCGTTTGGCTCTGGTGTATGTACCGGAGACTATCGTTTACATGGTGATGGATGACGGGACTTTGGTCGGCGTGACCTATCAGATGGAGACAGAGACTATTGCGTGGTTTCAGTGTCCGATTGATGGGGTTGTGAAGGACATTGTTCCGACATTCAATGAAGATACCAGTGAGGATGAATTAACGGTACTTATTGACAGGCCAGACCCTTCATCACCGAGTACGAGTAAATTGATGATTGAGTCTATGCCGAGTCCAGGTGTGGATAGGTGGAATCTTGACGGATCAATTACGGGTACAACGGATGATGATTCTGACCCGAATACAACGACAATCTCAGGGCTTGCACATCTTGAAGGCAAGACGGTTACGGTGTTGGGTAAGAAGGCGGGGCAACCGAGTGGATTTGGATTCGTGCAGAAGGAGTATGTTGTAGATACGGGTCGAATCATTGTTGATGAGCAATTGGCTGAGTATTGGGTTGGCTTACCTTACATGGCGAGGTTTGTGACCAATGAGTTGGTAGGTGATGGGTATGGTTCGATTACATCTAAGAGATGGGTTGAAGTGTGGTTGAGGTTGTATAATTCCCATGCACCTTTATTGAATGGTGACAGGGTTGTAGGACGGGGTTCTGTTGACTTGATGAGCATGATTACAGAGCCGAAGTCTGGGGAGTTCCAAGCAAATACGTTGGGGCATTCCAATACAGCGAGTTTAACGATTGAACAGGACAAGCCCGTACCTACTGAGGTATTGGGCGTTTACGGTCAAATTACGGTGGGCAATGACTAAGGAGTTTTTCATTTTAGGTCTTCCGAGGAGTCGTACAGCTTGGCTTGCGAACTTCTTAACCTATGACGGGTTCTTCTGTCATCACGAGGCTTTGGATGGCTGTCTGACTGAGTACGAGTATGTTGAGAAGGTCAGAGGTTCAGGAGATGCGTCTACAGCGACCATGCTGGTTGATTTGGAGGCGTACTTTCCCCATGCCCCAAAGCTGATAATTGAGCGTGATGTGGAGCGGTCTATTGAGTATGGGATTGAGGTGTTTGGTATTGATATGTCCGAATATCTGTACCAGTTGAAGGAACGACTTGATTCGGTGAAGGGCTTACGGATTCACTTTGATGACATTGATGAGCATTTGGGGGTGATCTGGGAATATCTGACAGGGACTCCCTGTGATATGGATAGGGCGAATATGTTGAAGAACATGAACGTCCAGGTGAATGACCCGTTCATTTATGACGGGGTTGCTATGAAGGAGTTTATGGCGAGTGTCCAGTTTCCAGAAAGTCTGTGAGATTGACGTTTCTGCTATGAAGGCAGAGATGGAATCCATTGCTGACCGCTTTGGCGAGATTCCATTACGCACGTTTGATGGTTCTCCCCATGAGGAGAGTACGGATTTGTGGTTGAGATATTGTCCGGTTGAGGAAGTTCACAAGGATGGCCCGATTGAGTGTGAGTGGTATCCGTTGGCTTGGACATTACCTTGCACGATTAACGTGATTATGAATTTGCACCGGATTACTGGGGGTGATTTGGGTGGAATTTTAGTAACCAAGTTGCCGAAGGGTGGACAGATTAAGCCCCATGTAGATAAGTCTTGGCATTCGGATAATCACAGAAAGTTTTACGTTCCGGTGAAGAATGGTAAGGGAGCGAAGTTTTGCTTTGAGGATGGTGTGATTGAACCGGAAGAGGGTGAGGTGTATGAGTTTGATAACTCCATTCCTCATTGGGTTGAGAACGATTCAGACGATGAGCGTATAGCTATGATTGTCTGTGTGGAGAAAGAATCATGCCATTTGCAGTAGCAGCCATAGGTATAGCCGCAGTAGGTACGGGCTATCAGATTTATTCTGGGGAACAGGCTAAAGACGATGCGAGAGCCGCTGGAGATAAACAGCAGAAGATTAACCGTCTTGAAGGTGATGAGGAGATTCGCCGGATTTCCGAAGAACAGAGGGCGTGGATGGGTCAGACTGAGGGTGAGTACGCTGCATCCGGTGTGAAGATGGAAGGTTCTCCATTAGAGGTTATGGCGAAACAGGCTTACGAGTTCGATTTAGAAAGATATTACACCGAAGAGAAGGTTAAGGCGGGTGCTGAAGTGATTGCTGCAAATCAGAGGTCTACTACTTCAAGCATTAGAGCGAAGCAGGTTGGTGCATTAACCACTGGTCTACAGAGTTCGATTAACACGGCATACAACACCTGGGGCTGAAATGGCTAACATCAAGATTCAATTTGCCACACCAAGAAAGCGTGAGACTGTAAGCCCGCAGCTTGCGGCTGCACCTAAACTTGCCTCAATGGAGAAGGGCAGGGTTATTACGAATGCTGCGTTAAATACCTTTGACTACATCCGTCAGCAAGAGGCGAAGGTACGCGCTAAGAAACAAGAAGCGGAGGTCAACTACAAGATTAACAATTTCTTGGCTGACCCACGTTGGGAATTGCCTAGCATTGATGGCAAACCTACTGAAGAGGTTATGCAGGAGGAATGGACTGCACTTGTAGATGGTGCAGAGGGTGAGGGTGGTCTTAGAGGTGATTTGCCGAATATCCCTGATAAGGCTTTGAGAGAAGGTCTTAACACCAGCATTTCAAGCATGGTGGGATTGGGTTCTGTTAAGGCTAAACAGATACAGATAAAGACTCAGATTAACCGCATGAGTTTGGATCATGCTGAGACAAGGGATTTAATCAAGCGCACTGGTGGCCCAGAGAAATGGATTAAGCTGGATGAGTCCACCACATTAGGCATTGAGGCAGGGATTCTGACTGATGATGAGGTAGCTAAGGAACGTGCAGAGGTTCGATTGGGTCGCATTACTGATGAATACACTTTGAATCTGGCAAATATGACTGATGAGGAATTGGTTGCTCGTGAGGAGAAGGCGAGGACAGATGGCCGTTTAGACCATGATGAGCGTACTGCTATCTCTGGGGCTATTGCGTCCTATCGCAATGACAGGGATGCATGGGATGAGAAACAGTCACAGGAACGGTCTGATGCTGTTGTGAGGGACATCTGGACTAATCCGAATGAGTGGAGTCCAGATCGCATTGCGAATGATCCGAATATCACAGATGAAGATGCTGTCACTAACATGAAGGCATTGAGAACCGCTACGGGTGCGAGTTTGTCTGATACGGATGAGGGGTTAGCACAGGTTAATACCCTGCTGTTTGGTGTTGCGGATGGCACTATCAGTTTACCGAAAGCCCGTACTGACCTGATTAACTTGGCTCGTAATGGTCTTATTTCAAAAGACACATTTCAGAAAGAATACGGGAACATTGCCAAGAACTACAAAGAACTTCTGTTCAATCCTACTGAGAAGGAAATTGTGCGTTCTGTTCTTTTTCAGCTTACGGGTACGCCTATTGATGACATTGCTTCATTCTTTGAGAACGAGAAGAATGCGGTTCTTAGGCAGATTGCACAAGATATTGTGAATCAGTTTACCGATAACAAATTTAATGACCCTCTTGGCTTTGACTTCCGCAAGTTCCGCGATGAAAAAATAGATGGTTGGAAAAAACAGGTGAAGGCAGTTAAGGCAGGCTCTATCTCCGGTGATGCGGCATTGAATCTTTCTTTATCGAAGATTGCTACAGGGACGCAAGGACTTGAACCTTCTGATGCTGCGGCTCTTATGCAGCAGAACTTGGATAACACAATGGACAGAATGACTCCTCAAGAAGTTGTGGACTTGAAAAAGAATCTCAATGAGTTCCGTAAAAGGAACGGGCTTTTAGTGCCTACCGATGAAGGTGACGTTAATGAATGAGATGACTGACGAACAGTGGTTTGAGTCCATTCGTAACGGTGGTTCTGAGAGAAAGGTCTACAAGGAGATTTCTCCCGAACAGGCAGAAACATTGTCGCCTAAAGAACGTGCCAAGTATGAAGGTTATACGAGGGGCATTAATCAGTATGTTCCTGACAAATTCCCCACACAACCGTATGACCGTCCATCTAATTACGTTGTTGATCCCCAGACGGGTGAGCGTTCTCTTGTCGTAAACATTGGTGGTCGAGAAGCAGATGAACAGGTTGTTGGTAAGACCGAAGGTAATAAGGGAGCAAGTCTTTATGACTATGTGATTCCACCTGAGAAACAGGAGGAAATGGGTGCTGTGGGTGAGGCTGCATGGATTGCAGGTGATGTTGCTAAGGGTGTGGCTAAGGGTGCAACAAAGGGTCTTGAAGGTCTTGCTAATACCATTCTTGATGTGGCTCAAGTTCGCCCTACATTAGAGGAATTGCCGGAACGGTCTGGCTTTTCAAGAAAGTATGGTGATTATCCGTCTAGTGATTGGGAGAAGTACCAGAATCCTGTGAGTCAGCATATGCCTGACCCAGAGGGTGCGGGTGGTGCTATCGCTCAACCTATCGCTCAATTCCTTGGTGCTGCTGGCCCTGCTGGTAAATTGCTAAAGGCGTTAGGTGTCGAGAGTAAGGCGGTTGCTGGTGCTGTAGGTGATGCATCTGCTTTCAATCCAGAGGAAGAATTTATTACTGAATCCGTCTTGAAGAATGCCGAATCATTGAATGAATGGACTCAGGAGACTGTTGGTGTAAATCTGCGGGAAGCATTGCCGATTATCAGTCAGATGACGGATGAAGAATTGGATGCCATGCGCCAGGACATCTTCAACTACGTTGAATACGACATGGAGGATTCTGACTTTCAGAGCCGCATGGAGCGTAGGCTTTATGCTGCGGGTGAGGGTTCTGTTATCGGTCTGACATTTGACGGATTGATTATGGGTGCTGCTGGTATTTTACGCTTTGCCCGTAAGATGAAGGATATGGCGAATGAAGCCCCTGCTCCACAACCTTTAGGGAAGATGGGTAGACAGAGGGGTGCTGCTGCTTATCACGGATCACCACACAGATTTTCTGCTGAATGGTTGGTAGAGATGCCTGACGGTTCTAGAAAGTGGGTTCAGTCAGACCAGCCACCTACCGTTGGCAAGGTGATTGAGCAGCGTCCTATGGGTCGGTTTCGTATAGACAAGATTGGCACGGGTGAGGGTGCGCAAGCGTATGGGCATGGGCTGTATTTTGCTGAGAATAAGGGGATTGCAGGAGGTTACAGAGAGAGGCTTTCTGACCTTGACCAAGATTCAGCAATAGAAGGCGTTAGAGCATTAAGGCCAGCCCACACCGAGTCAACAGCGTCGCGAGTAGTGGGCGCGTTTGGCAATCAGAAGTATCTAGGCAGCGATGACCTTAAGCGCATAGGTATAGAGCCTGAAGATGTTGGGTTTGAAGATGCTGCCGATGAAATAGCTGCTGATAATTTAGTTAGACGTAACTTTGGTGCGGATGATTATATCAAGGGTGTGGATGTAGACGGTCAACCTGCTGACGTTTATAGATTCCGTGACGGTTCAGCAATAGCGGATATTGGGGGTGAGTATAAAGCTATAGCCCTTGATTCAGGACACATCTACGAAGTAGACATCCCTGACGAAGCCATAGCCAAGATGCTTGATTGGGATGCTCCTTTGAGTGAGCAGCCTGAGAGTGTGCGGCTGGTTGCAGAAGAAATAAACATGATGGGGGGTGTTGATTATGAGTCAATGTCACGCGAAGAACTGATAGGGATATTGCAGAAAAATGACCCCAATGGGGTTTGGACTGACGAGGCGGCTAAGATAGAGGGTTATGAACCGATAACGAAGAATGAGGCGTTAGAGTACATTCGAGAGTCCGAGGGATTTGATGACTATCTCAGAACCCCGCTTGATCTGGAGAGAGACACTGGACGATTCCTGTATACCCGATTGGTAAACATGGAGGGCGGCACGAATGGCGGGAGTATTTACAGCAACCGCGCCCAAGAACTTGCCTCCGCAAAACTCAACGAACTAGGCATACCGGGCATTCGCTACTTTGACGGTAACTCTCGCTCTGCTGGTGAAGGCACGAGAAACATTGTTGTATTTGATGAGGACTTGGTAACTATCAAATCTAGGAATGGTGAGGTTATAGAGGGTGCTGAAAGACAGCAGTTCTTAGACGATGCTAGACCTATGGATGAGATGCATGGGGATGATGCTAGTGGTGGTGCTAAGGGATTGGATGATGAACTAATCACTCAGCATAATCTTACTGAGGAAAACTTAGCCTACATGGATAAGCGTGGTGGCGCACCTATGCCTTCAATAGCAGTAGTTAAGGCAGACAATCCGCTAGAAGGGTTTGGCGAGATTTCATTGTTTACAGATGAGAGGATGGTTAAGCCCACTAAAAAATCTAATCCTGTTTACTCTGCTGATGCTTATACACCTAGAGAACCAAGAGCGGAGAAGTTCTACACTAGAACAGCCAAATCAAAATTGGAGGACTATTTGCTTGAACCTTATGGCGGTGAACATATAAGAGATTCAAGAGGTCAGGGTTATCCTGACTTTGGTTATCTTGATTTAGACGATATGGGGCTTGATGAGGCTTTGAGAGGCGCAACAGGTAAGGCAAGATTCTTGTGGGATAAAGGCGAAATGCCTGACCCTGCAAAGTTTGATAGTGCTGCTGAATGGAAAGAAGCTGTTAAGAACAAAGCTAATGATTATGTTGATGAATTCCGACAATGGCGAAAAGGTGTAGAGGGCCAAGTTGGAATGAATTACCATGAAAAGTTGTTTGCTGGATTTACCCCATCTGGGAGGAAAAGATGGGTTGATGCAAGCCTAGATAACTCTTTGAAACTAATGAGGAAGGAGATAAGAGGCGCGGATGGTGGTGCTAATGTTTATGGTGCTGGTGCATTACGCGCACATCTCGCTCCTCAATTTAGAACCTTAAAAGAGATAAAGGATGCAAGAGGAAAGATAAAATCATCTGATGATGTTCAAGCATACAAGGACGCTATGAATCAGAAGTTCTCTGACCTATCACATGAGTTAGGTCAATACTCGCGGTATAAAGATTCTAATCCTTTTTCTCAGAGTTCTATGGATCAAAATAGAATGGCTGAAATTGCTGCTGGTGAGTCTAGATTTGAAGATTATTATGAATATGTTCCAGACGAGTTGATTAGAGAAATTAATGACTTCTTTGATGAATTAGCTAATGGTGCTACAGATTATTTTGAAGGCAAGCCAAATCGTGTTGTTGAGCTAGATGAGTTTAACTTGGCTCTAGTTCCTGAGGATGCCTCTGAACATACGATAAAAACTTTAGAGAGAAACGGGATTAAGGTTGAAACCTATAAAGATAAAACAGACCGCTTTGATAAGCTCAAGAACTACACCAATCTGATGTATTCAACACTTGTTGGTTCAGTTATTGCCAAAGGTTTGTATGAAGCAGACAAAGAAGGACGCTATCAGGATGAGTATGGTAGGTGGCATGATAAATCAGGTAAGTTCATCAAAGCACCGGAGGGTTCATAATGGCCAGAATCCCGAAGATTCCAAAGATTAAAGGTAAGGAGATTCCCGAAGGCGAGGGAAAGGTTGTTAATCCCGAAACCGGAGAAGAATCCCTACAGATTGAGATTGGTAAGCAATCTCCAGAAGGCACTCCGCAAGTTGGTCTGAAGGAAAAGATTGTTGAGAAGATTGGTGTCTCTCCTACAGAGGACTTGGCTACACGAGGCATGGAGACTCCTTCAGAGGACTTTGTGCCTTTCTCTGTGGGTGAAGCTGCGAGAGAGGCTGATACCTTAACTCCAGGTCGTGGCCCGACAGATCACGGAATCAACACCGACAATCTCGATTCGCCGGATGAAGTATTGAAGCTGATGGAGTTTGTCTCTGACCATACGGAGAATGCTGCTTATCGTCCTAAGTCTTTTGATGAAACATTAGAGGGTGCTGAGAAGATTGACGAACAGGAGACTATCAAGAAACTCCTGACCCGTAAGACGGGTGATATTCTCAATGATGAGCAAGTCACAAAAGCCCGTCAGATTGTTATCACTTCTGCTGAGCGACTTCAAGAATGGGGCGCAACCATTACTGAACGTGCTGCTAAGGGCGAAGTGCCGGATACTGAATTGGTTGAGTACCAGCGTTCTTTGAACCTTCATATCGCTTTGCAGAGCGGTCTACAGGGTAACTCGCGGGATACTGCTCGTGCATTGGCTGCTCACAAGATCAACGCTCAACCGCTTAACGATGAATCATTGAGAAGTATGGTTGATGCGGGTGGTGGTCGTCACGCTATCTTGGCTAAGGCTAAGGCTGTTGGTTCTGCTGAGAATGCTGCTGATGCTGCGAAGATGGTGGATAAGGTGGGCTTGATGAATTGGGCGAATGCGATTATTGCTATTCGTCTGATGGGTTTGCTCTTTGGCCCGTCCACTCACATCAAGAACATTACGGGTAATAGCTTGATGGCGGCTCTCTCTGTGCCTGAGAGATTCGTTGGTGGCGTTATTTCTCAGACAACCAAGAGACTTCCTGATGCGACCATCCCTGTAATCAATATGAACATTAGGGGGTCTGGTGAGGTCTTTCCGCAAGAGGCTCTGGCTCAACTAACCGCATTGCCTAACTCCTTTATTGATGGATTCCGTATGGGTGCTAAGACACTGGTAACGGACAAGTCTGCGTTTGGTGCAAGGAAACTCCAAGAGTATGAGAATCCGATTAGTTCTAAGGCATTAGGGTTTAATGAGGACAATCCTTTTGGTATGGCATTCGATTGGTTAGGTGCTATTAACTCTGTTCCAGGTCGCGCATTGCTTGCTGAAGATGAGTTCTTCAAAGCTATGGCATTCCGTATGGAGTTTGAAGCACTCGCTACCCGTCAGGCTCTCAGTGAAGGGTTGAAGGGTGATGCACTAGCTAAGCGTGTTCACGAGTTCATGTCTAAGCCTAACGTGGAGAACATACTTCAGAAGTTGCGTTCAGAAGGTTTGGAGGGTGATGAGCTAGATATTCAAGCACTAGCCAAGATGAGAGCAGAGGAGCGTATCTTTTACGATTTGTTCAAAGGTGCTTCAGACTTTGCAGAGGTTCAGACGTTCACCAATGAGATTAAGAGTGATGTGCTGAGATATTTTGGTAAGGCAAGGGAAGCATCTGGGCCAGTAGGCAAACTGATTATCCCCTTCTATAACACCATAGCGAATATCTCTGTATCAGCTATTGAGAGAACTCCTGCCGCTCCTTTGCTCAAATCAGTGAGGGATGATTTGGCTGCTGGTGGTGCTAGGGCTGATATGGCTAAGGCTCGTATTGTTGTAGGTTCATCGTTGATGCTTTGGGCTTCACATCTGTATGAGGAAGGCATTATTACAGGGGGTGGGCCTGGTAACACCGATTTACGGAATACTCTCAGACAACAGGGATGGCAACCGTATTCAGTTAAAAATCTTGTTACGGGTGAGTATCAGAGTTATCAGGGTCTTGAACCTGTATCTACCATGTTTGCCACAGTCGCCACTTACAAAGAGTGGATTGATATGGCTGACACTCAGGAGGAGCGGGATCAGATATTTGCTGCTGCTGCGTATGCCTTTGCTGCTCAGTTGAAAGATAAGCCTTTCATGTTGGGTATGTCTGACTTGGTGGACAGTTTTGAGACTGTTGGTAAGGACGGTTCTGCTGCATGGAGGGCATCTCAGCGATTTGCTGCATCCTTCCAGCCAGCTTCTGCTTTGGGTCGTACCTTCCGCAAGGCTGAAGATGTTAGTCGGTATGGTGCTGTTGCCCGATATGACACAGACGTAGGTGGATTCTGGGATGGTGTTCAAGCACAGGCTTTGTTGAATATGCCTGACTTCTGGAATCGTGATGTGCCGTTAGCTGTGGACTATTGGGGTAATGATGCGTTCTATGGCCCAGAGGTATTCAGTCCGTTCTATACAGCTACGGGAAATCTGATGGAAGCAACCACAGCAATGGTTGATAACTTTGTTCCGATGAAACGTGCGCCGGACGAGATCAGGCACAACGGTATGACGGTTAAGCTGAAGAATATCAGTCCAGAGGCTAAGCGGGAATTTCATCAGTTGGTTGGTCGGGAACGTCTGAAGATGGTAAATGCCTATATCGCTAAAGATAGTTTCCAGAGACTTCCTTTTGGGCCACCTGACCCGTCCCGTAATTCTGTAGCCACTTATCAGGCTGGTTTGCAGACTGCGGTAACTCAGGGTGATTTGTTGAATGATGCTGTGAGAGAGGGGCTGACTGTGGCTAAGGCTAAGTTCCTCAAGAAGTACAGAAATGAATTGGACAAGCTGGCTATGGATGCGGCTCGTTCCGGTCAGAAATTACCCAAACCGCTCCCTGCTCCGGTGATTGAATTTAGGAATAACCCTCAATGACTATGCTAGAATATAGGGGTCGTGGAGGGCATCGAAAGGTGAATCTATGACAGTTGCTATACAGAATCCGTATCAGACTTATGTCTCTGATGGGACTACCTTAACTCCCTATCCGTGGTCATTCCGTACCGATAGGAATACATGGCTTATAGTCTCTTATCAGGTTGAGGGACAAGACCCTGTAGTATTGGTTGAGAACACCGATTACACCTTAGCGGGTGGCAATCCAAACGATGCGATTCAATTCCCTAACGGGGGTACGCTGTCCTTTGTCGCGGGTCGCGTTCCTCCGAATCAATCGACCATCATTATCTACCGTCAGACTCCTGCTGAGCAGACTACGGACTATCAGGACTTTGGTGCATTCCCTGCTCAGACCCATGAGAATGCGCTAGATTGGACGGTAATGCGGGATCAGGAGCAGAATGCCCGTATTGGTGGTTTCATCCCTATAGCGGGTGAGGGGTTCGTTACATCATGGAATAACCGTACTGGTGATGTCTTCCCAGCTAACGGTGACTATAACGCAGACCAGATTACTGAGACTGCTGGACGGATTTTCTACACTGATCCTGAGAAGACCAAACTTGCGGGTATTGCACCTGGAGCAACCAACACGACGACTACGGGTGACTTAACTGATTGGAATAATGCGGCTCGTGGTCTGAATAAGATTGTGTACTGGAATGGTACGCAGAATGCGTATCAAGATGCGACAGTCATTAAGCCTACTGTTGAATCCTTTATGGGTGGTGGCTTAGCCCGCCCTAGTGTGAATGAGTATTTCATTCATGTGACTACGGAACACGTTAATACGGTATCGGGCTTGGGTTCGATTACGAATAATGCGAATGACGGGTTTATCTTTGAGGCCAACCAGAAGGTGATGGTCACTATCTGTCTGAACATGATTGGCGATAACGGTGCTTCTACTACTGGCTTTAGCTTGAACGGTACGGGTACTCAGTCCTATAACTCTGAGGATCAGAACAAGCGTTTTGCCATAACGGTGAATAGTTCATTACCTGCGAGTGCCACGTTGGTTATGAGTAATACTGAAAAGTTATCGGTTCATTTTAACAACAAGCCCACTTCCACTTCAGCTTCAAATAGTCGATTAACCATGACGGTTACGGCAATTAACTAGGAGGTCATCATGCCTTATCCACCTTATTCTTCATTTGACCAGACTACGCCTTACACTGCGTTTAGTGCTGGTTCAAATCGACAGACCACACCGGCAACGACTAATGCTGACGGTAGTCCACATCCTGTAGCAGATGAACAGGCTATTGCTGATGCAGAGACTGCAGTTGCTAAGCTCACAAATCCTTCAGCCTATCTATCTCAGACCATTTACGATTGGGTGTTTAATGAGAGTCGGGCGGGACGTTGGGCGAATGTCTTTAACGTAGTCATTCCCCGTACTAACTCTGATAGCGCACTGACTGACCTTAAAGGTTCAATCACTCCGGTTAATAATGGGGGTACATACACTAACCAGGAAGGTTATCGTCTTACACCTACCAACTACATTGATTCGGGCATCTCCCTTGCTGCGGTTTCTGCTACGGGCCGTGAACCTAAGTTCGGCATCTATCTTGAATCTTTCGTTAATGGTTCTGGTGTGAACTATGCTTTGGGTGTGAATGCATCGGATCAGAACTCTGGACTTTGCTTGATTGCTTTCAGTGAGGCAGATAACAACGGTGTTTCGGGCTACAACAGTTTTGCTAATGCACAGTATCCTAATGTATCCCTTGCTGAATTGACCGGCACACTCCTTTCAGTTGAAGCTGATGCAAGCAATGTCACTTTAAGAAGTGGTAACGGTACGGATGTTGTGGCTAATACAGCGATTCAACCGGATAACCCCACTCGCACCATGCACATTAACTCTCTTAATGCTGGCTCTCCGTCTGCTACGGTAGGCACGATGAGCGTAGGCTTCTATTTTGCTGGCACTGCTGGCTTGGATTTGGATGGATTTACCACATCCGTTAATCAGTTGATGATAGATTTGAGTCAGACAAGCTAATGCCTTCGAGACCGTATTCTTCCCACAGTCAGACAAGCCCCTACACTTCCTTTAGCAAAGGAGGTGTAGAGAATACAACTCCTTCTACAGTGAATGCTGATGGGAAACCACAACCGAGGGTGATTGATAACATCATTGCAGTCTCACCTACTGATTCAAACGGTAGCACAAACTATGCACCTACCCCATTCCACCAGATGCTAGGTGGTCGGGTAATTGCATATGATGCTGTTGGAGGCCAGAGGTTTGATACTGCCACTGCAAGCCTCTCAGGGCTTCTCAGTGGAAACCCTACGGCGAAGTATGTGTTGACTGAGTTGTGGGCTGGAGATGCCTTATATTGGGGTCAGCAGCCAGGTACGGTTCAAGAGAACTTGGATAACATGATTGCTGCATTCAGAGCCTTCCGTGACCAGTGTGAAGCGGGCAATACTCAATTAATCTACTCGTTCTGTTGTGGCTTTGGTGCTTACTTTGATTCTTGGACTACGGGCAATATACGGGCTATCTGGTTGGGGTGGGTTGATTGGATTAGTGCCAATGCAGAGGCAGAACGATGCTTTGCTATGGATATGCGGTTTACGCTAGGCAGACCCACTAATATTGAGTTCCTGAGTGATGGGACAGATGGTGGCCCTAACTACAGTCACGATGGTCTTCACTGGAATCAGGAAGGACAGGATGCCGCAGCTAGGGCTTTTCAAGACTTCATCTCAGGTATTGAATCAGGACGTTTGGGCTATGGCTATTATCTTCCGAGTCCACGCTAGTCCACCTTATCTATCTTGAGACAGAATCGGTAGGTTTCGATATATCCAGGTTCAAGCAGAAGACTCTCGTGATCTGATAATGGCCCTGCTCCAAACGCCTTCTTTGCACACTCTTTCGCATCGGTGACGTTGAAGGGGTCAACATAGCTTTGCGCGAACAGGCTTACCGTTCCTCCGAGTATTGCGCCGATGGTGAGGGGTATAAGGTCTTTCATCCCTTCCCCGCCATAGCCAGTACAGCGTTCAT